>Ga0099825_1000213_pt1 | contig 51933 bp, 30 predicted proteins | sample SiratroredBW_FD_76838 | JGI IMG/M metagenome (GOLD analysis project Ga0099825, IMG submission 76838) | Root nodule microbial communities of legume samples collected from California, USA - Siratro red BW | ecosystem: Host-associated > Plants > Roots > Nodule | place: USA: California | collected...
ATATATATATATATATTTATTGATGTTAACAAACAAAATTTACACACAAAATTAAATAATTAAAATATATATAATATATATGTCTTTTTTTATAAAATTATTATATTATATATATATATATATATATATATATATATATATATATATATATAATGGATTTTAAAATATAATATGTATTAAAATATAAATATCAAAAGTAAAGAAAGTAATCCTATACACTAAAATATCATCACATATCATATTATCTACTCTTGTAACATACTATGATCAAATATTTTAAAATAAAATAAATATAAAACAAAAAGTATGATAAATTAGCGTATCAAAACACTCTCAGTACAAATAAAGTTTTTAATAAATATGGTTAAAACATGTAATTTATCACATTTAACAAATTAAGTGTTTATCATCAACTCAAAATCAACGTTATCCGCATTATAAATTTATTGACCAATATATATAAATATTTGACTTTACTTTCAGAAAACTTGTGTATTGGATTATATTATGATATATATCTGATATATTGTCATTCTAATGTGAAATTCACACAATCATGTATACAAATGAATCAATCATCCTTACTTGACAGCATTAATTCATATAACATATTTTGATAGAATTTTTTTCAAACTCCAATTATCATTATGAATTTTTTTTCGATTCTCATCATCTAATAATGATATAATTATTATAAAATTAACTTAAAAAAAGAGTGGAAATAAACTCACTATAAAAAAAGAAAATAATCAAATAAACTTATTATATTTTTTACCAGAACTCTTAAAGACTTTAATCTTTAAAAAGATGAACGAATTTATTAGATTTTTAAAAATAAGTTAGCAAAATAAAAGAAAAAAAAAAGATTAGAGAGATAATGATTATTTTAAAATAAAAATTAAATAACTATTTTTTCTATTTATAATTTTTTTACTTTAATATTAAAATATCTACACTCAATTTCAAATTATATCATTTTTATTCTTAAATAATTTTTCTGTTGCTTATAATAAACATTCGTGAATGTGGTTGTTGAGTATTTCTATGACTATAATTTATCATAAATATATTAAAAATAAAATAAAAAATTGTATTTTGTATTTTTTAAGTGTAATATTATTGATTTATATATATATATATAGAAAAAAATTAAATTCATGAATATAATAAGAATTATAAAAGAATAATATATTTTTTTATTTAGTCATTTTATTATAAAATATTTAACAGTTTTACAAAAACAAAAGGTGCAAAAATTATTCAAACTGAAGCACAAAACAATAATTTAGTTTAATATAATTTTATACTAAATCCAAATCAAATTGCAATTAGTTTTTATGTTCGCGAACTACAAAGACCCTAACATATCTACAATGACCTTAAAAATATATAAAAACGCTTTCATTTAATCTTATATGTATGCCTATGTCACTACCCTAGCTCATTTAACGCTGTAGTGAAACAATAAATCACGTCACTTTTATGTAACAACCTAAAGGAATTTTATTCATAATGAGTGATTCATGTGTAATATTAAAACATGGAAAGAGTGGAAATTGCTAATACTATGTAACAAAAATTTAACGTAATAAAATAATAATATTGTGATAGGTGATAGGAAAATTAGATAGGTGTAGGCTAAGTGCAGAGTGTGACGCTCACTTTAAAGCGGGTGCGTCTTACAACTTGACTTTACGGGATCCGTTAAGAAAAACTTTATTTATTAATTAGCAAATATTGTTAATTCCTTGAAGAAAAAAACATAAAGTGGCTAAATACACTGCATGTTCTAATCTAATATTTTGAATTAATAATTAATAAAATAAAAGCAGATAATGCTAATTCATGGCACTGTTACGAAAGTAATCATACCAAAATCACAATCACAGTTGTTTTTTTGTGACGTGGACGACCTTTTATGAATCGCGAAAACGACATTTTTTATTTATTTTTATTTTTTATTTTTTATTTATCATCTATTAAAATATCACCACCGACAGCGGAAGCTGCCCATGTGGCATAAAAGTCGTAACAAATATTCTAATAAAAAGACCAAAAATAAAATAAGAGGAAACCAACGTGACGTTATGCCAATTATTAATTTAATTTTGCTTTCGCAATTAATTAAAATAACAAAAGTAATTACGTTGCTCCACAAGAAAAGACATGTTTTGCATTATATCCATGTTCAGTACTGTTTTACTCAATTACCTATTTTCATAATACAATTCATTACCTTACCCGTTTAGGATAATGTAGTTTTTACTAACAAAATTAATTAGATTACCCGAATAGGTAAAATAATTATAGAATTAAATAATATTTATTATACTGAGTAAGTATTTTAAAACATTAAAAGTTTTATTTTTTCAAAATATTATATACTCATAGTTTACCACCCACCCAACATGCAAATCAACGTACAAGCAATTATTATAACTTATTAAATTAAATTAAATTAAATATACAACTGTATCAATTAAATCAAGTAATAAATATATAATGACATTAAATATTTAAAAACACGTCTTTCTATAGTAAAGAATGAGTGTATTATTTTGAGAAAAATATTTAAAATTTTATGTTATTTTTGATTTAATTTCCTTAACTTATATATTTTTAAGTCATGTTTTTTAAGAAAAAATAAGCCGTGCACTAATGATATAAACTGATTTGATATTATTATTGCTGTTGTTAATTTGTTAATTGAATTTTATAATATCTATGTCAGAAAAAAATCATGTTAATTTCTTATTAGTTAACTGCCTAAGAAATTTTACAACATAAAATAGACATTAATCTCTAATTATAATTACAATAATACAATAACATAATGCAATGATCCAAAGCAGGAGAAAAAAACAGTGAGTAAGAATTTTAGGGTTTCGAAAGCAATAATTAATGTTTTTTTTTCTTCGTCAAGAAGTACAGCTGGAAATTATGTGTAATATGTGTATTGACTTGAAGTCAGAAGAGAAAAGTTGAAAAAAAAACATTGTGAAGGACAATTATGAATGGGTTGGCTAACACACGTTACTGGTTAAGAATTAAACACAAATTATAACTTAAAGTTAAGAAATTAAGTGAAGCCAATGGACCCAAAGTCAATCAAATATATAGATCTAACCCAACCCTTCTACCACACACAATATACCAAAATTATTATATAATAATACAAATGTATGCATTATGGTCACAAACTCCAAATACCAACCTACTTTAATTACCTTGTGGAACACTCATTTTGGTTATCAAATTTTCTTTCTTTCATTTCTTTTTTTTTTCTTCTTTCAATAAATCATTACTCTTGTTTGAATTAGTCTTTCTCAAATCCTTTGATACATAAAATGAATTGTTAAATTACGTAATTATGTTTATTTAATAGTTCATTACCGATAGATGATAAAATTAATTTTTGACTCCTTTACAAACTATTATTATATCAGCCACGAGTATGATTATATTGAATTTATTATATAAGCAAAATATAAATGTAAAATAATGTTGTTAAGTAGTGAAGTGTGTGTCTGTTGATATTTATTTTATTTTACTTGAAAATATATTTATGCTTCCCACTTTTTCTCATGTAAAACAACATTGTTGTTGTTGTTGTGTTATTAAAAATGTTAAATAGAATGTCAAGAAACAAAAGAGATTTGTGGGAACCTTTCAGCTTTATCTCAATTAGAATTTGGGGTATTTTATAATGCCAATAGAAAATAAGTTAGAAATCATTTAAATATATTTTTTAGAGTAGCTTTTATAAAATTCAATAATTTTATTATATACGTTATAATTTATAATTGAATGATAAAGAAGGATATGTTATACTTAGATACTTAAAATATTTAACAATAGATATTGTACATTCGATCAAGAACAATATGCATTGGAAAGTAAATTGAAGACATAAATATAACATTTTCTAATTACAAATGAAAATTATAAGATGAAAACTTATTTGTAAGGAAAAAAAAAATCTTCATTTTAAAAAATGTACTAAGAACTTTCTTTTGCTTTTGTGAGAAAATAATATGACTTATAAACACATTTTCAACCTTGTATTTCAGATCCCAAAGCAAGAGTTTACTTGCTTCATGAGTCAGCTTTGAAGATAAAGCGTGGAATTATTTTTTAAGAAAAAAAATAAGTAATTAAATGAAAGCACATTGTATATATTTTTGTTAAATAACTTGCTTAACATTGTTTAATATTCACTGTTATAATTTAAAATGTGCTGGAGTTGGTATTTGATTTCAGTAAAACGAAAATGTCAACTATAGAGTGTTGCATTTCTGGTTTGTGTTAATCGCACTTAAAGGCTTATTGTTTTTGTTTCAAGTTGCAGTAATTTAATTAATTTTTTTTTCGTTTGATAGCAATTAGGTTAATTTTCTTCTCACTGCACATGCCCATTTCTCTATTGCATTATGTTGAATGGAATAAAAAGGTTGACATGTTCCTCTTGTCGAAATGGTATGTAAGGGGTCAATAAACTATTGCCATGCCTCATTTTATTAATATTCGGCATTCTATGATTTGATGTAATGTGATATATTTTATACTTTACAGTTTCTATGATCTCAAAGATGACACTATAGTAAATGTAAGTTTGAAAATTGATAAAATAAATAATAATGAGCATATGAAACATGATCCATAGCTTGTGCAAGAAAAAAAAAATAGTAGTAGTCAAATAGAATTACCCAATAATTAAAGTTAAAATGATTCTTATGGTTAAGGAGTTCAGATTATTATATATTCGAAACATGATTTGTTGAAGGTGTTTGGTGTGAAAAAAAAATTCTACATTTTTTTTTTGTTGTGCATGGTTGATGAATTGATTCTATTTTATTCGTACTTGTATTATTTATTTGGAAGATTGTGATTCTTGTAGATTTAGCTCAATGCAAGTTGAACTTTCTGTTTTTCATTGCCCTTTCAAAGTGACACAAATGTTGCATCCAAACAGTTCAATACTTGAACTTAATCAATGTAATATGTTATTGTTTTTTCTTTAATTATTAGATCATCAAAGTGAAAATAATTAAAATTACTAGCACAAACCACTAAAGAAATTAAAAAAAAAAATAGTTACATAGTTACATGGTGTGTGAAAGGTTTATTTAGTGAAGAAAAACTACACCATAAACGTGATTAAAGTAGATAATAAATTAATGATATTAATGGACACAGGTATAAATTGATGATTAGGAAAAGGTTCATAAACCATTGAATGCAAAACCGAAAAGAGGGTTCAAAGAGCTTAATGCGGTACTGAACATCTGAAGTGAAAGGACTCAGCTCAAAGAAGGTCGTTTACATTCATAACATAGACAAAACACTATCTTCTAGGACAAAGGTATATCAGAACAAACTTACAAAATTATGGAAAATCTTGTTTAAATTTTTGAAATTTTGTTTTTTTTTTAACTTACAAGAGACGTTTCACAATTAAATTTAAGAATACTTTCTATTCAGCAAAAAAAAAAACATTTAATGAGTTTCGATGAGTTATTTCATCTTAAGTTAATTAAAAATATTAATTAAATCTATTAAATTTAGGATGAAAAAATTATAATTACAAAACATTGCAATCTTTACATTCAAGGAGACTAATCAAAAAACTTCCGTTTATAGGCTTTACTATTTATTGACATAAATTATATAATGAACAATTATTTAATACTTTTTTTTACATTGCAAAAGAGTTAAGTTAAAACATTTACATTAATACAAAGGTGGGTAAAAGCATACAATTAAGATAAACAAACTATTAAACTATATAACGTATACTGTGGGTGTTATAATCTACAATAAATCATTTAAAATGCAGTTTCTTAATTTTGGAGTAAATAATTTTGGTAACACATACTTTGACTCTTGATACCACAAACATACACAAATCCAATTCCATCATGTGTAGAGAGAGAGAGTTTTGTTTTGTTGTGTTGTGTTGAGTGTATAGTTGTAAAGAAAGAGCCGCGTGAGATGATCCTACTTGCCAGTTCCTTGCCAACCCTTTTCTCTCTCTTTCCAATCTTAACAAATGCCAGTCAATTCTGATCTAACCCCAAAATTAAATTAAATAATATTAATATTAATTAGAAAAAAAATTAAAGAGGCAGGGTTTTCCGATTTTAACACACACACCTTCGCCGACGAAAATTTAACCTTTTTTTTAGTTTTTTATGCAAATTACACATTAATGTAAGAAACCCAAAAAAAAAAAAAAATTTCGCTTTAGCATTATTCACCAAACTCCGGTGGGTCACAGCCATAGCCACCACCACCCCAACCTGGCCCCACCTACCACCTCACTCTTTACTAACTCTTACTCCTAACTCCTTCATTTTTTTCATTTTTATTTTTTGTTTTTTATTATAATTTCGGTGTGTGTGTGTTTTTTTCCTCTTTTTAATAATCCCAGCTTTGATTGTTTTTTCTCTCGATCTCTCTGTCTCTCTGTCCCCCCCTCCAACTCTCTCCCTCTTATGTTGTATCTCCTTCTCTCTTACGCGTCTTCATTTCCACTCACACACACTCTCTCTCTCTCTATCTTCTTCTCAGCACTTTCTCTCTCTAAAAGCATTGGCATAGATTAGGACCAGCCGACGGTGGCTATCTTCTGAAGGAATCAAAGTGCACACTGCACGCACAACCCCAACACAGCTCTCTCCTTCTCTCTCTATCTTTATCTCGCTCTATTTAAAAGAAAAGGAATTGCATTTTGGTGTTTTTTTTGTATTTTTGCCCGCAATTGGGAATTACGTGTGCGGGGAAAAGGAGTGATTTTGGATCCGGTTTTGGGTTTTGGTTTTGTGTGGGGGAAGTGGGTGTGATGTGGGGGTGTTGAGCAATGCAAGAGTGGATCTTTTTCTTCTGAAGCGAAGAGGGGTTGTGTGGATTTGAAGAAGGACTAGAAGACTTGTGAGTTCAAGAGACAGTTATGCACACCGGAGGTAGACTCGTTGCTGGTTCCCACAACAGGAACGAGTTTGTGCTCATCAATGCCGATGAGAATGGAAGGGTAATCTCTGTCTATGTCTGTTTTCATTCATTTCATATAAACTGTATAGGGTTTTTAGGACTTTATGGTACTTGTATTTTTGTGTGTTTTTTTCTCTCTCCCGATCTCATTTTCTCCCCCTAAAGTGTCCACCTTTCGTGTGTCGGTGGTCTCTTGGAACTGTTTAATGCCGCGTCTGAGGTTTTCTTGTTCTTATTTCAAGCTACTAGTTTATGGAGAGGGGTTTTTGGAGATGAACCTCAGATTTAATTGATCGTGGTGTGGTTTGAGGGTAGACCTTTTGAATGTGTCTACAATGTGTGAACATTTGTGCCGATTGTGTGTTTCTCTCCTAATATTAGTTGAGGATTAGTTGATTAGTGGTGGTGAATAATTGTCAATTGAATTTGATATTGATGTGGTTTGCTTTGAAAAGATCAATGTTCTGTATTTGAATAAACCTGTCTCTTTAACTTTGACTTGGATTTGTACAACGTTTTAGTTGGGTAGGATTTCGTCAAGTGCTAATGTCACTGAACTCTTTTTGTGGTTTGTTTCTGCTCAGATTAAGTCTGTCCGAGAGCTGAGTGGACAGATATGTCAGATTTGTGGGGATGAGATAGAGGTCACTGTTGATGGGGAGCCCTTTGTTGCTTGCAATGAGTGTGCTTTCCCAGTTTGCCGGCCTTGCTATGAGTACGAAAGGCGCGAGGGAAATCAGGCTTGTCCTCAGTGTAAGACCAGATACAAACGTATCAAAGGTGAGATTGGTTTGTTTTCCTTTCCTTGATTCTGGTATATTGTTTCTGTTGTTGAATTTTTCTTACAACACTACCGATGAATGAATTGTAGGTAGTCCCAGGGTTGAAGGTGATGAAGATGAAGATGATACTGATGATTTGGATAATGAGTTTGATTATGGTGATCTTGATGCTTTGGGCACACAGCCCATGTCGGAATCCATGTTTTCTGGACGTCTTAACACTGGGCGAGGTGCTAACCACGCATCTGGCATTGGGACAAACTTGGAACATGGCTCAGCCCCTCTCAATTCTGAAATTCCGCTCCTAACTTACGGGGAGGAGGTAGTTTATCTTTGAATTTCCCATTTGGCGGGTCTGATTCACTTTCTAGTGGGGATCACTTCACACTGGGAACTGACTAATGAATTACCGTTTTGATCATTTATAGGATCCTGAGATATCTTCTGATAGACATGCTCTAATCGTTCCACCATATATGAATCATGGGAATAGAGTCCATCCAATGCCTTATAGCGATCCATCTATTCCATGTAAGTGCTGTACAAGTGTCTACTTCTGCATTGTTAAATTGTCTTGTCTGTACATATTGTCAACTGGTGCTTCTCTTGTTATATAGTGCAACCCAGACCTATGGTGCCCAAGAAAGATATTGCTGTGTATGGGTATGGAAGTGTGGCTTGGAAAGACCGCTTGGAAGAATGGAAGAAAAGACAAAGTGAAAAACTTCAGGTGGTGAAGCATGAAGGGAGCAACGATGGAGGTTTTGGTGATGACTTTGAGGATGCTGATTTGCCCATGTAACTCTTCAACTCAATATTTTTATTTGCCTTATTTAAGTTTCTTATTATGCTACATAGTTGGAGTGGATACTAGAGCACCTCTTTTTAACATCAAACCCAATCCTGTTTGCGTTTGGAAGACATTAAGACTCAAAATCAATATAAGCAGTTGTTGGATTCATGCATACGTTATAGGCATGCAATCTGCTGTTGTTTTACTTGTGTGGTGTTGCAGTGTATGTGTGTGCACTTGGGGAAACAGAATGCAAGTTTGACTAAATAGAATAATTACATTTCTCTAGTTCTGTGCCATACATTTTTGCATTGTGTATTAATCTTTTTTTATCAATATCTTGTGTAACAGGATGGATGAAGGCAGGCAACCACTTTCTCGGAAGCTACCCATCCCTTCAAGCAAGATAAATCCTTACAGAATGATTATAGTACTCCGTCTTGTAATCCTTGGGCTTTTTTTCCATTATAGAATTCTCCATCCAGTTAATGATGCATATGGCTTGTGGTTGACCTCGGTCATCTGTGAAATATGGTTTGCTGCATCATGGATAATGGATCAGTTTCCAAAATGGTACCCAATACAGCGTGAAACATACCTTGATCGCTTGTCACTCAGGTAATTGTGCTTACCTACCACTTCTGGTGATTTTTTTCATTCCATGATTTGCATTTATTCTACCCAAGTGTATCTCATTCTATGATTTCATGTTCAAAATTCTAGTTGCTCAAGATTGGTTTTCAACATTGCCGCAGGTATGAAAAAGAAGGCAAGCCATCTGAGCTGTCCAATATAGACGTCTTTGTCAGTACTGTTGATCCAATGAAAGAACCTCCATTGATTACAGCAAACACTGTTCTATCTATCCTTGCTGTCGATTATCCGGTTGACAAAGTGGCATGCTATGTCTCAGATGACGGTGCTGCTATGCTTACATTTGAAGCATTGTCTGAGACATCTGAATTTGCTAGGAGATGGGTTCCATTTGTTAAGAAATACAATATTGAGCCACGGGCACCAGAGTGGTATTTTGGTCAGAAGATGGACTATCTGAAAAACAAAGTTCATCCAGCATTTGTCAGGGAAAGGAGAGCAATGAAGGTGTCAACCTTTTCTTTTACGAGATTTTTGCTTTTTGTGCTGAAAGATGCAAGCATTTGACTCTGCTACTGATCATTTTTATTTTGGTTCTTACAGAGAGATTATGAAGAATTTAAGGTGAGGATTAACAGTTTGGTGGCAACAGCACAGAAGGTTCCTGAGGATGGATGGACCATGCAAGATGGAACTCCCTGGCCTGGCAATAATGTGAGGGATCATCCTGGCATGATTCAGGTGAGAAGATATATCAGTCTATAACAGACACCAGAAATAGTTTTTGCATACGATGTTTGTTGGGTTTCTGGTGAGATGATGTTCCCCGTGTTTAAACAAATTCCTCTGCATGATGCTCAAACTAATTTAAATCATTACATAATGCATTGCAAGTAGACTTGTTTATGCCACCATCCTGCTTTGGCTAGAGAATTTGAATCGTAGTTGCCACATTTCACTGACTTCTGATATAGAAATGCTGACTTTCTTTCTTATTTTACAGGTCTTCCTTGGCCACGATGGTGTTCGTGATGTTGAAGGAAACGAGCTTCCTCGCTTGGTCTATGTTTCTCGAGAAAAGAGGCCAGGCTTTGATCACCACAAAAAGGCTGGGGCAATGAATGCTCTGGTAAGTATCGAGTCACTTTTATTTTGGTTCAGCCTCAACCGTGGTCAGTTTACCTTAATAACTAATGTTGTGATGATAACTATTTGAAGATGAGAGCGTCAGCAATTATCACAAATGCACCCTATCTTCTGAATGTTGATTGTGATCACTACATAAACAATAGCAAGGCACTTAGAGAAGCTATGTGTTTTATGATGGACCCTCAACTTGGGAAAAAGATTTGCTATGTGCAATTTCCTCAAAGATTTGATGGAATTGATAGACATGATAGATACTCAAACAGAAATGTTGTATTTTTCGATGTAAGTTTTGTCTTCCCCTTTTTGGCCTGTTCGAGTGTTTTCCTTTCAGTCCTTTAATACCAAAGTTGCTAACTCACCAATTGAAAACAGATCAACATGAAAGGATTGGATGGGATCCAAGGTCCAATATATGTCGGAACTGGATGTGTTTTCAGAAGGCATGCACTATATGGATACGATGCACCCGCCAAGAAGAAACCACCGAGCAAAACTTGTAACTGTTGGCCAAAGTGGTGCTGCCTGTGTTGCGGCTCTAGAAAGAAAAAGAATGCCAACACTAAGAAGGAGAAAAAGCGTAAGGTGAAGCACAGTGAAGCATCAAAGCAGATACATGCACTTGAAAATATTGAGGCAGGGAATGAAGGTTAGAATTTTGAACCATGTGGCTGTCTTTACAAAAAAAATGCATACTGTGAGAAATATGCTTAATAATAATACTATATAAATTCTTTTCAGGAGCCAATAACGAGAAGACATCCAGTTTGACTCAAACAAAGTTGGAGAAGAGGTTTGGACAGTCTCCAGTATTTGTAGCATCGACACTTTTGGAACATGGTGGTGTTCCGCACGGTGTGAGTCCTGCATCACTTTTAAAAGAAGCCATCCAAGTTATCAGTTGTGGTTATGAAGACAAAACTGAATGGGGAAAGGAAGTAAGTATTAAACAAATCAATTTGTTTGGTTAATTCTTTTTGAAAAATTAATCTCGTCTTATGCGTATTCGTCGCGCTCATAATCGTTGGCATGTTATCAGGTTGGATGGATATATGGTTCTGTGACAGAGGATATCTTGACTGGATTTAAAATGCACTGCCATGGTTGGCGGTCTGTGTATTGCATCCCCAAGCTCCCTGCATTCAAGGGGTCAGCACCTATCAATCTTTCAGATCGTCTGCACCAAGTTCTTCGGTGGGCCCTTGGGTCTGTTGAGATCTTTTTCAGCAGGCATTGTCCAATCTGGTATGGCTATGGTGGTGGCTTGAAATTTTTGGAACGATTTTCCTACATAAACTCAGTCGTATATCCCTGGACTTCTCTCCCATTGCTTGTCTACTGTACTCTACCTGCCATATGCCTTCTGACTGGAAAGTTTATTGTACCTGAGGTATGCTTTAATGCTCTATCTAATATTCTAGCTTATATTTTTTCCTTCCCCATCTAAGGAATTAAAAAGCAAGAAATTGTAGTTTCTGGGTTATTGAGATTCATATTTGTCAGGTCAAATGGATGTTTAAGTTTCATTTACAATTTGAAAGGTAGTAACTTTTGGTAAGAACTGTTTGATGGAAAATCGAGAGTAGATTTCAACTGCATACATGCATATAAATCATAATCTCAGCGTTTCTACCATCTGGGAACTATTTTTGGAGGTTATTGGCATTGCATGTTACTATGTGATTTGTGTTTGTTCCTATAATTTGAAGCACTTAAAAGCCATAGAATTGGTTCCTGACGTGAAATGTTCCGTGTGAAATGCAGATTAGCAACTATGCCAGTCTTGTGTTCATGGCCCTCTTCATATCCATTGCAGCAACTGGCATCCTTGAGATGCAATGGGGCGGCGTCTCCATAGACGACTGGTGGAGGAACGAACAGTTTTGGGTGATAGGAGGCGCTTCTTCCCATCTTTTTGCCTTATTTCAGGGTTTACTGAAGGTGTTGGCTGGTGTGAACACAAACTTCACTGTGACCTCAAAAGCAGCTGATGATGGAGAATTCTCAGAACTGTACATCTTCAAGTGGACATCACTCTTGATCCCTCCAACGACTTTGCTGATCATAAACATTGTTGGGGTGGTTGTTGGGATCTCAGATGCCATCAACAATGGGTATGACTCATGGGGACCTCTGTTTGGGAGATTGTTCTTTGCCTTGTGGGTGATCATCCATCTCTACCCCTTCCTCAAGGGGTTGCTTGGAAAGCAAGACAGGATGCCAACCATCATATTGGTTTGGTCAATCCTTCTGGCCTCTATCTTGACTCTGATGTGGGTCAGAATCAACCCATTTGTGTCAAGAGATGGCCCTGTGTTAGAAATTTGTGGATTGAATTGTGATGAGTCGTGAATAAAGAAAAAGGGTGGTGTTAGTTATTTTTGAGGTACACTGATGTCGAAGAAACAGTGGTTGGAATATGCAACGAGGTTGTTGAGAAAGTTGCAAGAATTTTCGGATGAAAGTTTTTATTTTTCGGGTGTGTAGATGAGATAAAAAAGAGGAAGGGGAGGGAGGGGCTGACACATTGTTACCTTGTAATAGGGGTTTTTCATTTATTCTTTCATTATATTTTCTGTGGGTTTTAGTGTTATTCTCTTTCCAGTTTCATGTATTATAAGAAAGAGGCATTGAATGATAAATTATTCCCTCTCCAAAATGGGGGATCTGCAGTCTCAACAATTAGCTGTCATATTTTCATTTGTTCTTGTTTAAACCTTTGCTCATTTGTAATACCGTCAACTATGGATATTCTTATTCTTATTCCTCAGATGTCTCTTTTTCTGTTATATTATTATTCAACATTCACCAATCTCTGTCTTTGCACTGCAAACTTCTTCATCAAACATGTCTCCTGGATTTTATTTTAGATTATTTGAGTTTTCTTGTCTGAATGAAGTATTTTGATTATTACTCAACAATATCAATTCTTATTAACACTTAACCAAATTTTACTTGCATCAGTTCAGAAATATTTTCGTTGACAATGATGAAAATAGTTTTGATTATCATCAATTAAAAATAGCTGGTTGAGAAAATGTTGGTTGCCATCAAATGAAAAATAGTTAATAGTTATAATAATTTTGTCGGTGCAAAAATTTTATTTAACTTTTATAGAGAAATACTTTTTAATAACATTGTGATGAATGTTTGAAAAAAATTAAAGCAATTTACTAGTGGAAGATACATTCAATCGAAATCAAATAACAAAAATTGTATTTCGCATCAATAGAGAAAGATTATTAATGTTAGCTTAGAAAATCCTAATTAAAGTTATCTAATAAATAATTATTTTGATTCAAGAAAAATTCTACCAGACATGATAAAAAGTAATAATGTCCATTGAAATCAAATCTAAGAGAGAGAAATATGAAAGATTTAAAACTCTTTAACTTCTAGGTAAAATTTAAAACTACTACTTTGAAGTAATTAAATTAATCGTATAAACTCTCTGAATTTTATACTCTTTTAAAATTTTATATTCAAACAAGCTTTAAATTCTGTATAAAACGAAAGCCTTTGCCGACACTGATAGTACGAAAGTTTGAAGTACAAAGATGGCAAATGAGTAGAAGAAAACAATTGTAGTTGTAACTAACACTAGGTTTTGAAGAGGTGAAAGAAAGTGAGAGAAAGCAAAGTACAGATACAGAGAACAAAGTGGTGAAAACGAGACCAAAGAAGTTTACTTTATATTTTTCATGTAAAGGAATGAAGAAATACATGAAAAAGTGAAAGTGAGTACCAAATAATCAATTTTATTCATAATCAATTCCACAAAATCATTTATTATGTTTACATTTGTTAGCTGTTTTTTAAAGTTAAAACATCACTTAATCAATTGTTATATAAATATCTGATTTTTTTTCAAATATTTTTATATAATAAATGAATAAAAATAAATAAGAATAATATAAAATATTTTCTCATCATTTCTTCACGCAAGCAATGAGTCTAAATGACAGGGTATAAATAAAAAAATGGCAAAATCTACTACTTTTTATTAATGGGAGAGAAATGTACTTGAAATCATTACTCCAATTATTGTTTTTGGCGACTACTTATTCGGCCCATAATGGGTTTGCATTCAAAATATTCACCCTAGTTTAGCCCGGAATAAAATTTAACATTTTGCAATTTACACTCCCGAAAATGCTATATCCAATCTCCCTTCCTTTACTTTTTTTTTTTTATCAAATATTTTATTTTATTATTTAAAGAATCTACAAGCTGTAACTGTATTCTTTACATTCTGGTTGTTAATCTTTCTTCCCTATTTCCTGTCTTCTCTCTATTGAAGCTACCAAAATTTTAATTTAGTTTTGCTTAATTGCAATTCAATGTATTGAATGTTATCATTTTAGTGAGTTGTTTGATTGAATCGCTCAATGAAACTTGTGAATTGTGCTTATTTTCCGAAAATGGTCAAGTTGTCATCTTGTTTATTTGAATTTGAAATCAATTCAAACCAATTGCAAATTCTAAGAGATTTTAGAACGACCGAATGTGGAAATATATAAGAATACCCTCAACTGGTCAAATTAAGTGTTGATTTACCCTGAATACTAATAGAATTGAAAACAGCTAATATTACATTCGATTCCCATTTTATTTTTATTTTCAGTTGAAGTATTTTTGTCAATAATCGTAAAAATATACCATAACCCTAAACCCTAAATCACAAATATTCTTCATTTTTTTTTAAATTGAATAAATTTTCAATATGAGTTTAAATTTTACAATAACTAGAAATAAGAAAATTAAACTAATATAAAAGATAACCTACAAATTTATTATTTAAAAATTTTGAGTTGAAAGTGGTCAGAATTTTTTAAATAAATGACTTAAATCTCGTTCAATCTCTATTGTTTTCTTCTGTATATTCTTTACGTGTTATACTATTTATAAGAACAATATAGCACATAATTTATAGGAACTAAAACACTAACGATAATATATACAAGGCGTACACAATTTGTAAAATTTGAAGGAGTTGATAGTGACGTGATAATTTACACAGTTGCTTTGCTTCCACGTTCCAAACGGTATATGCTTTATTCTCAAGGAAAGCGCGTGAGTGAATGAAAGAGAAAACAAAAAATTTTGAGGGCTTGTTCAGAAATTAACCTTTCATTATTTTAATGCAAAGAAAACAAAGTTTACCTAGTCAATGGTTTCACACAATCGAAACCTGAAGATTTGAGTCTTTAAAAATCCACATTTTCCATTTTTTGTTTCGCTTCCTTTCCAGAACATAAACAATTATTGTGTGAAAGTTTTTTTTAGCTAAATGTAAGTTTAAGTCTCAATAGAAATTACTGAGAAGAGAAACATATAAACATATGGAAGACCTAAAAACTTATTATGTTAAGATTTTAGGTTAAAAGTATTATTATAATCTTTTATATAGATTTTTTTGTTCATAATTGAAGTAATTAAGAGTTTGGATAAAGAAAGCAACCCTAACCGTCTTTTTCAGCAAGCTTATCTGTGAAGAAATGTGAAGTTTTCCAAGTGGACTCTTTCCTGAGAAAAATAAAACCATTTTTGTCTAGAAAAAAAAACTTATATGAATTGATAAATTCCACATTTCTCCATCAAATGTTCCAAATTCTAGAGAAGCAACGAATTAGCCCTATTTTAAAGTGGCTGATTCCTTGACTTGGGTCAACCCTAGCAGAGCTACGATAAAAAAGAGAAAGCCTCAAAACCGTTTTGGACTTTCACGCATTCAAACGAAACCCTTTAGAACAAGTTTGCTAATTTAAGTAACCGTCGGATTGCCGACCAAAAAGTCAAAGATGAGATCATAGAGAGCAATCCAACGGTCAAAGATGCATTAAAGAAATTATGGGAAAAGTGAAAGAGTATAAGAATGTCAGGTTCATAGAACCAACCCCGTGGTTTCTGTCTAGGTGCTCTCGTTTTTTTCTAAATTAAAACTCACACAACACGTACCCACAAAACACGCTAATATGATTTTTGTTGAGCTTCACAAAACACACGCATATGTATATAATTGTTAAGTGGGTTCAAAGTGTTGAAGACCAGAATCTGATGGCAGAAACACTTTCTCATTCTTCTTCATTGCGTAAGAGTAAGAGCATGAAGGATCAGAACAGCATTAGAGGAAGCAAGAGGAGCAGAAGCAAGGGTGACGAAAGTTTGAGTGATATTATAATGGCGAAAATACAAGAGATTTTCGGGAATGATGTTGAGGTTTATCCAACGAAGAAGCAAAGGAGATATCGATCTCTTGTGAGTATATACATGGTCACAAGGCCTGTTAATGCTGCAAATGACACAAGGGTGAAGGCATGAACGAGAAAGTAAAATTTGGAACTTGAGAAGTAGTTATGGTTTGGTTTTAATAATCGTTAACTGGGTCAGTCCCAGATTCTTGTTTGTAGAAAAGCTTCTCTCAACAACGGTGCTGCGTTCTGTCAGATTGCGCATATTAATGTACTAATCTATCTATAAATTGATGATATGCAAAGTATGTCTATCTTGATTGCGCGGTTCAATTTTTTTGTTTGCATTTCATTTTATCACATTTTAGTTCTCTAACGTGAATGTTTGACCTAATTTTGTAGCTTCTTCTGATAGTAATTTACTGTTTTTTTTTTTCTTTTCGTTTTGTGTGAGAGATTATAAATCTTGATGGAGCAAGTAAAGATTTGTGTGGTCTACACTCTCCACATGCAATATGGTGTGTATGTGAATGGAGAAAAGGTATGAAAGAATGAATGTGTAACACTTGGTAATTAAGGGTTCAGAAGTTTGGGTTATGAATAGTCCATGCATAGTGATGAAAGTTGACGGAGATAGACACTTGGTCGTGCTATTCTGAAGTGTAATTGGAACTTCTGTTCATTCTTCTACGAACATCCAATTGCTCCTCCATTTCATGCTTAAGCTTTGCAACTTCATCTTCCACAATCCAAACACCTTCTTCTTCAAAAATAATGCATCTTTAAGATAATTCACAGGAGAAATTCAACAGAAGATTCAACATCAATGAAATTGGTCAAACTCATATAAAAAATTATAACACTACATTCAATCTAAAACTTAAGTTTATAGTAGATAGTGTTATAATCCATTATATGGTTGATTGGTATCAAATATCTCTGATGAATCTCTCTTAGAAAACCTAAATGATTTGTTTTAGTTATGGATGAAGAGTTTCTATATCAAAAATCTCTGTGATAAAAGATTTAGGATAAACTTGTTCCGGTGAAGGACATTACGAATAGTTAGAAATATTTTTGCTGAAAAAAAGGAATGTATCAATATGAAAAAGGCATTTGAGAAAGAAATTAGTAATTGAGTTTCATATTAAATAAAAATGAAAAGATGAGAAGTTAATTTATATATATATATATAAAAAATCACAATCTAACACATTTGGCTGGTAAATCTCCTTGTACTATATTAATCAGCCATTGTTACACAAAAAACAAGCTGAATTATAGAACCAGATCTTCCATACATTTGCATCCATTCCCTATATACTGGTCACAAACGTATATACAATTGCTAATCATTAAATTATCCATCAATGTAATAACTGAATATTTCAGATGTTTGATTTTTCTGTTTTACGGAATTAATTTGGTTATTATTACATATCAAGATGAAAATTCAATAAGAATGAAAAATTAAAACGAGGTTGATGGATTTTTTAAAATAAAAATAAATTAACGAGATTATATGGAGATAAAATTGACTTAACTAAAAGATTTTTAATACACTAAATAAAAACACATTATGAAATAATTGATAAAGTAAGAAAAGAATAAATTTAAAATATTTAGATTACATGGCATTTATATATTTAGATTGTAAGTGTTGATATAGAAATTGAACACATCTTATACTTATTAGGATTAATAATCCCCAATAATAATCTAATAATAGTAAATAGGATATATTCTACATAAATACTATAAACTTCTTTAACGCCTACTATTATAACTAACATAAAATATATTATTACCACTTTAATTTTTTTGTGGTCTTTTATTCATTGTGTTGAATTTTCATTTTGAACTAGTACTCTCTATCCTTTATAATTGTTTATTTTATTTTAGCTTTAATAGCTTTTACTTTATAATATTAATTACATTTAGATTTAGATTTCCATTTATTTAGTTTTCAACAACTTCACTGCTTTCAAACTATTTGTATGTTCTTTTCAATTTTACAATGTGATATATTTCTTTTACATCACTTTACATTTATATGTACTTTTTTTAGAATTAGTGATCTACAAATCGAGTCAATTAATCTAATTTCAGATTCTTTTTCACATTGTCATTTAATGCAATTATTTTAATTAAACATTTTTTTAAATATCTAAAAGCTTTTTATCGTAAAAATTAATAAAACGATCAAATTTTATTTATATCTTTTTAATTATAATCTTCAATTTGTAATCTTTTCCTCTTTATCTCTTTTTCTTTTTTTTGATTTTTTTTAATTTTTTTCAAAATTACACCGTATAGAATAAAAATTAGATCTTTCAATATTTTATAAATAGATACAAATCTCATTTTATATAAAATTAAGTTAAACTTAAAATAAAATTCTTTATACACCTTACCAAATCATTACTATTTAATTACATTATGCTCCATCACAATCATAATTATTACATAATTGCAACAACAGTATTTAAAGGCAAACTTTATTGACGAAAGAGAGTCTCGAATTGATACAAAAGAAATGACATTTTACTAGATTTCATTATTTAAATAATTAAAAACATTAGAAGGAACATAAAAATATTTTATGGTATATATCCGTTCCATTTCATCCAATTTATATAATTATTTGATTATTTCTAATTCCACTCATATATCTCTTGACATAGCTTAAAAAGGGAAAATGAAGGTTTTTTCCTGTATTTATCTATAATTTTTTTAAATAGAACTTCTACTCTAATAAAGTTTCTAGTTAGATAATATTTATAAAGTTTAGTCATGTACTATTTAATGTCTATATCGGTATATATTTTCTCTGTTTTAACCTTTACATTTGCAAATTGCTCTTTTCTGCTCTTATACTAGCTCCTCAAATTTTATTTGAACCTTTACAATATTACCATCAACGTGGTTGACCGAGTAAAAACATAGCACAAACATGGAGCTAGTTTCGTTTTCTTATGTTTGTCCTTTATGTTTTAACTTCTAAATTTTATATTATTTTAAAGTTTTGATTTCTATATGTACACATTTCTTGCATAGTATTTGACACAGCAAGAGTAAAACTATGCATCAAGGGTTTGATTATCATATGTGTTAAAACATTTGATCTTCATCAATATATATTGTGGTCTTCTTACACACCAAAATTAAAACAAATACAACAATAAGTTACATACTACCCTACATTCTCTAGAAAGTGTTTAAAATTTACCCTATAATACAAGAAGATTTAAAAGTAGACCCACAAAATAAAAAAAAGAGTAAATATATGTTGGTTTTGGAAAAAAAAAAAGAGAACAGAATAGAAAGGTGAGAGGGGGAAATATGCTAACACACACTAAATCATTAAAATTGCTGGAACAGAATTAAAATGTAAAAGATTTCTACTCTAACATTTCTGTGCTAAATTTTTGTTGAACATAATTTCTAAACTTAATATAACTGAATCTTGAGAGTGGAGGGTGATTAATTATATGAAAATGGATTATGATAAATAGTTTTGAAATGCTAAAAATAGAAATAAATTTGAAGAAAAATTAGGAAGCATTGACGAGGGAGAGAGAAGAAACCGATGAGCAATCTCTTTCTACGACCTTCACCCTTCACGTGGTTGTCCTTAGCTATTCCATTACAACCTGTTTCATGTGCAAAATTCGGCTCATAACTATTGAAAATCATAGCCACAATCTCTGACTCATCTATTTATGTGTTCAAAGACAATTTAACTATAACTATTAAGATCTGCATTAGTTAATATCAAATTAAATAATTGAAATAGAAAACATATGAAAAATTGTATAATAAATTAAGGAGTTTTTCAAATAAAACAAATTAAAGAGTGAACAATAATGAAAATAGAAATCAGATTTTTTAGGTTACCTTAATAAGTAAGTGTTCTAATAATTTAGAATAAAGAAATATATAAAAACAAGGTCAAACATTATTATATACATATTCATTTTTATTTTATTTTCGTATGTAATATTTTTAAAAAATAATATTAATTATAATGTTTAGTCTATCAATTACAAGTAAAATTAAATTATCGATAAAATTTTATCTGTCGGTAAAATATCATTATCATGTCACTAAATTTATCGACAAAATTATCAATAGATTTACTCTAAATTTATCTGTAATTACATACGGATTCAGAAATCTATCAATAATTCATCAATAATTTTTATTTTTGTTAGAGTGATCAAAACTTTTCTTTAAAATAAAAATAGATTCGAGCAATATTTATAATTTTTGACAGATTCAAACAATATATACAAATACATATTTATTTATCATTCCTAATTCATTATACTTATTACAAAATAAAAAATATGATTAATATCATTCCTAATTCATTATACTTATTACAAAATGAAAAATATGATTAAGAAAATAGACGTGACACTGAGTAATGAAAGAATTCTATTATTCAAGAACAAAGAAATTGAAAATATATTTAAATTAATTTTAACCTCTAATTTTAAACGATGTAAAATTATTGAATCGTAAAGAAAAAAAAAATCTCTTGATAAAGACTAAGAAATATATTTAAATTATATTTAACCTCTAATTCTAAATAATGTAAAAAAATTCCTTAATCAAAAATTAAATAAATAAAAATATATTTAAATTATCTTTATCCTTTAATTACGAAGAATACAAAATTATTGGATAAGGGAAAAAATCCCTTAAACAAAAACTAATTTTAAATAATAGGGCAGCTTAAGACAATACCTACAAGCCACACTACTCTAACTGATGCGCGAGACATTGTATAATATATTTAATAAAAGCTTCTAGACATTTCCAAATAATCATTATAGTTGAAAGAACATAATATTAAATTGCATAATCAAAACAATTTAATAAATTAAATAACCAACTTAACTCATTTTATAGTTATTTAAAAATTGAGTCAAGTGCATGCAGCTAATTTTTTAACAACCAAAATATATATAAAATTCATTCAATCCAACTAAAAGATTAAGTGATCCGGTACTCCAACCACGTCAAGTTCCAACATGAAGGTCACAAGAAATATGTTTAAATAAAATATATATATATATAACGTAAACTTACAGGACAAAATTAATATTACTTTAAAGCATAGTATTAAATTATACCAAAATAACAATTTCGTAATGTCGATTCTAAATTAATAAAATCCACTCAAGTTATATTTTCCAATAAATTTTAACTAGCACAAAAAATATTTTGAAAAGAATGTAAAAAATACTTTGCTAACACTCACGTTATATTTGAGAAATACTAGCTAATGATCCAGAAACATTCTTTTCTGTCGTTAAAACTATCCAAAATCACAATCTTGAACATTTCATTTTGTATGAACCCCTAATGATTATAATTTTTAATAAATTCCAACAATAAGATAAATGATTAAGTCACAATAAAAGATATTCTACATTTTACAAGATGAAACGGTATGAAAGATTTTTAGAATGCATTGACATGCGCAACATTAAACTGATCATAAATATCGCCAACATCAACACAACCGTCTCTGTAATCTAATGCAATTCATGAATCAAAATCTAAATAAACTAGAGTTTAATTTATGAAAAATTAAGGCCTCAAAATTATACATATTGTATACCATGAGGAGCCCCGAGGTATGTATGAACTCTCTTCACTCCCCTTTAAACTTGGCTTCATATAATTGTGGTTGCTGCAAAACAAATACAGGGAAAAAAAAGTTTTACTGTATAATATTATAAATTTAAAGGAAAAAAGAAAAATGAAAGAGAGAAGACATACAGGACGCATTATTAATATCATGATAATTTGTCTAAGGGATGTGATAGAAACACTAAGTTGTTAGTTTTATACATTTAATACAAGGCCAGAGCCAGGAATACTCTCAACACAACAGGAATACTTGCATTCTAACCCGTGGAAGCCTTACGAAGCTCCTCATATTTTGTAAGATATAAAGAATAAAGAAGTCACAGATATTAACAAGCCCATGGCGTTACAGCCCAACACTGTAGGAAAGACGAAAGTAAAACAATACTTTTCCAAACACAGACGGAGCTACAAGGTACCTGAAAAACCTGCTAATACAAAGACTCTACTAGCAGAGGGGGATCTGAACTGAAATGTGTTAAAATGCCACAAGGAAAACAAGAGTAGGATGGTGTTCGGACTAAAGAGTAAACCTACATAGACATCAGAAAAAGAAAAACTAATCCTGCAAAAAAATACCTCAGTAAAATTAAACAAGTTCAACTCTCAACTACTTCACCAATCTGATGAAAAGTACTACAAAATCCTACTTTAGACAAGTGTAACCTAAGGTTCTAGAGATGACTAGATTTGTTCTTTTAGCGCCTAAATGGGATTTTCACCAATTTTATTACAAAGGCCCAACTTTTGAGAATATTCCGCTCTTAATTAACTAATCAAATGCATAAACCAATGACTCGAGTAGCTAATTCTAAAACACTTATTAATAATTATCATTCTTCGGCATCTTCTGTACACTATACGCTAAGAAGCATTTATTAACCCTTTAGTACAAACTGTCACTTCGTTTTCATTTTATCAATTCCGAAATTTTTTGTAATTTATTATTTAAAATATATTGAGGAAAAAAAAAACACCTAATTTATTATATATTACATTTTCAAGTACAAAAACAATAAAGATAGCAGGGAATTCATGAATATCTAAAAGATTACCATGAAGATTGCTGAAATTAACCTGCGTGCAAACCATCTCATGTGCATTGCACGTTGAGCAGCACTTGCTGCTTCCACTGTTTCAAATCGCAAATAGACAAACCCTGCACTTTTTCTGTGTACATGCAAACCAATTAAAGAATTGTAAGTTGTAACTCACATGAATATGGAATTAATTTAATTTTGATTAAAAGTTGAGGCATGCAGTAAAATTGCTCATGATTATTGAAGGTGGAATTAATTTAATTTTAATTAAAAGTTGAGGCATACAATAAGTTGTTATGATAATTGAAGGGCGTCACACATTTATGAACCTACTTGTCAACAAAAATATGCTTCACCCGGCCATACTTAGAACACTCTTCCTCTACATCTTCTTTAATGTCTATATCAAAATCTGGTTCCGACTGCATTGGAGCGTTTATCATCATCAGTACTTTAAATTGAAACATTACATGGTAGTAAATAAAATCAGTCAACCACAGACCTCAGTGGTAGGATCAAACATATTCTTTAGAAGTAAACACTCGCTGGGACTTCCTACAGGTTCTACCACAGGGGTAGGCATAACTTGTGCGGGTAGAACTGGTGCACCAATAGGTAAGCTAACAGCCTGCTGAGCAGGAACTGAGCCATTCATAACAGGCATACCCATACTGCAAGGTTGAAAAGTGTGAAAATTATGATCATAGTTACTAAATGCGAGGAATACTATTAACAACAAACCTTGCAGAAATGTCACCACCAGCCAGCCTCTGCATAAGCAATGCTCTTGAGTGAGCATTTAAAGTCTGCACAGCAGAGCACAGTAGATAAGCATGGTCCTCATTTTGAATAGAGATCATTGCTATTATACCAGGAAAGTAAAAACAAATGTAGAAACAAAGAAGCTTACTTAACACCCTCAGAGTTGTCCCCAACTAGAAAGAAATGTGCCAAGACAGTAAAAAACGACAAAGTGAAAAATATCGATGTGCCTAATCTTTAGTAACTTCAAGGCCCATTATTCAAGGGTAAAAAAAGGGATTCTATGATACAGCATTTTTAGAGCTTTAGCTTTGAAGATTACTTTTAACTTCTGGAAGGACAGAACACTCTTTTATAAGAGTTACTTTGACAATTATACAATTTTTAAACATATCTTCAATAGAAAAAGTTTTTTTCTTTAAGGAACTGACAGTAATTTTGAAATATTGCATGATGAGGAATAGATTTAAATTTTTAATAACATGTCAACTAGCAAAAGCCAGTTTTGATTTGAATACTTCATATAACGAGACAAACTTACCAATCCACCTTCGTCATCATCCAAGTCTGCGGATTTTGCAGTGGTATCTTGGCTTCCAACATGATCCGTTACACAGGAGACCTGAATTTGATGAACATCAATCAAAAACACATGAACTAGTAGAATTGTCATCAACAACATTTAAAGATACCAAGTTAAAACCAAAATGACCAGCACAAAAATTTTACCTTGATAGTCCTGCCAGCAATCTCCAATTTTCCATTTAAACTCTGAGCAGCCTTGGCGTGTTCAAGATGGGTAAACTGCCCAGTGAAATCAAATTAAAGAGATAAATAGAATTATCACATAGAGCAATATTTTTCAAAGTTAGGTGTTAGAAACGAACTTGAACAAACCCAAAACCCTTGCAGTGGCCTGTTTCCAAGTCAAGAGGCAGTTGGACAACCTCAACAGGACCAAATGGCTCGAAAATCTAAAACAGCAAAAGAAATGTCAACTGATGATAAAACTGTAACAATAAGAATCAAATTGGTAACAATCTATCAACAAACTAGATCCAGTTTAGAGGAACTTAATTGAATACTTCCAAGGAGAAATAGGTTTTGTCAAGCCATTGGTATTCAATAAAATACCGAGCCTTCACATTCCTGATAAATATAGTAAAGACCACAAGAGAAATATGCCAAACATCTGCATCCTCACCACACAAGCCAATGAAACAGCAACAAAAAAGAAATACCTCCCGTAGCTGACTCTCTGTCATGTTGAAGTGAAGATTCCCCACATACAATTTTCTGTCCACAGCTCCGTAAGGACCAGCTACACCAGCCGCTCCACCAGAAGTGTTAGATTGAACAAGGTTCTTTTCAGCTTCAGAAGGTTTCACCATTACAGGTTGTCCAAGAAGAAGCTGACCAGAGAGAGCAATAGCCATTGGCACTGACATTGCATCATAAAATTCAATATACCTGCAGCCTCGTCAAGAAGTTGCATCAAGTTTTCAGAACCAAGAAACAAATAGTTTCAATCAAAACTTACAAAACATACAGCAAAGTGATGCAGGGAAACAAAAACTCTAGTGCAGACAGCTCAAGCTGAGTTCATTTGATGTATCTGACTTGTAAAGTAAATGTTAGCCTGTCATAATAAACATAAAAAGCTAAAATATGTATTAATTATTAAATTGGGAAGAAAATAAGAAAATACCGTATGAAAATAGAGATAGGAAACCATTGAGACAGGACGAGAAAGAATTAGCGACAGTAACACATTTCCTTTGCTTATGTAATTATGTATACATGTGACAAATCAAATCCCAACTAAGATGAGAAATCCAACCTAAAACTGGCAGCTGGCCTTACAACAACTCGTTTGTTAACTAATTCTAAAAAGTCAAACAAAACCAAATCCATTAGCATCTCATCTAGATACTAGTCATTCTGCTCACCAAAAAATTGCATAGTGATAGCCAGAGAGAGAAAAGGAGAGCAAAACTTCCTCCATATCTACCTTATGGAGCCCCACAACCAATACATGGGACTTCCAATTAATAAGTGGAGGAAAATAAACTAAAAAGGGTCATCAGCATACAAATGAAATCCTCATTGTATGACATGCAGAGGAAGGAAATGGGGAATAGGACCAAACAAAAAACTAGGATTATGTCATCTACCTTGAGTGCGCAGCATGAATTGATTAAACATGAGTGCAAGGTATTCCCACCATCCCTCATCATTATCGCATTGCTAGTCCATTTAAAGATACAGTTAAACATGATTCTTGGAAGTTGATATCCTAATACCACAATAGCACATACATAAAAAAACAAGAAGTTAATTAACAATAAAACATACCCAACTCCTTTGGATCGTCTTGAGTTCCTATCCATGATCAGACGGACATCTCTCACCTGAGAGGAGAGAACAATAATGACACATAGTATCAATTACAAAGGCAAATATTAGACATTCCCAGTATAAACCAAACACCAAATCCAAAGCATTGAAAATATTATCATGCACCCCCATATTCACTCATCATACAAACAACCTGTTGAGACGTAATAAAGTTGATGTCCTACTTGAAAACGAAGGAATAGCAAAATATACTGCTACAGAAAGCAAATGTCTCTGAGTAGCATTCAGCTTACTCGTAAGAACTTATAAATTCCATGTAATTTGCTAACAGATATCATGACTGAGAAGTAACGGAGACAAAAGTCATTACAGTTCTAACGGAGACAGAATGGTTTGACAGGCAAGTGATTACAGTTCTAATGGCAAAGTTCTTACATTCCAGAAAACAACTAACCTTGCCAGCTTTTGAGAAGAACTCATACACATCTCTCTCTGTTGCTTTTAATGGCATCTGAAATCACCAGAGCAAATATACAATCATCAGAAAAAACGCCAAATATCAAAATAAGTAAAACTTAAAAATTATTATAATTTTAAAAAAAAGTCAAAAATAGAGCCACCCAACCAACCTGGTAGGCAAAAACAGTTCTCTGGTCCCTTTCTGGATCTGCCTCCGGTTCCACAGCCTCTTTCTTATCCCTAAATCTCCTGCAACAAATTAAAAATTATCAGTAAAATAAATAAATATAAATTTCCTTGTTAGAAATTTTGATAATCAGATGGGTTTATAGCATAATTTCAAACATACGCTGATAACATTACAGTTCAAAATGGTACCCAAGAGGGGCTGATGATGTCTCAATATCTAACTATATAATCCTATGTACAACTCTTTATCACATCATACACCAAAACATCACGTAATAATCCTTACAATATTATGCATACATCCCAGAAACTTTGGTTAGGGTTTTCTTACTTTGTTATCCTTCAAAATAATAATCCATCATTGAAGTCAGTCAATAACCTATCATAACATAAATCTAGCTTCTGCCCATTAGAAAAACACAATATAATAGTACTAATAACCGAAATTAAATATTAATATAATAATACCTACATCATGAATCCAGTTCAATCTTAGAATCAGAGTGGTCAAATGAATGCCTAAGGGCCCCAGGCCAATCCAAAAGCAGTGTCACCAGCTATTGTGACCGCGGGAGTACCTTCCAGTCCAAAAGACACCTTCATAACTTATTCATATATCATACTATGAGAAAAAAACTAGCATCTGACTTTACAATGTGATACTGAAGGTTGTAAATTAGTTATCATATTAACAGAATAACTAGTTGTCAACCATTGGAACTCTTAGCAGCAAGTGATAGTACCACCACAAGACACCAACACATGTTTGTTCTCTATAGTATGGCGTGTAAGTCTCGAGTAAAATCCCTTAGTGCCTTAAGAGTACTTGTCAATTTTGACAGCGTTGTTTGGAATAGGTCACCATCGGAAGTGATATTAAACACTTACAATAGTAATGATACGTACTCCAGTTACCTCAAGGTCATTAGTGAAAGTATGTGAACAACACCATCCTACGAGAAATGCATAAAATCTACCCTTAAACAATACAAATCCTGTCATATTTCTTGAAACCAAATAGACCTCCCAGCCCTCCTTTCATGAGCAAAATGAATTGCACAAACATCAATAGTTCCGACCAGAATGTATCATAGGCGCACACCATTAGCCATGCCATCAGTAGCCTAAAAAAACAATCACACACTGCATACTACGATAAAAACACCAATCCAGCACCAACAAAAATGCAAATCACATCACCAATGCATAGTTTTCTTTTTCGAGCATCAACTCGCCAGGACAGTTGATGAATTGAACCAACACTGAACTCAAAAAGTAAACCCTAGTTCACAAGCTAATTGCAGAAAACAGAGAATATAGGAATTACCGTCCATCGCGCATTTCGAAATCTCGCTCCCGGTCTCTGTCTCTCTCGGAGCGACTCCTACTCCTTCTGGATCTCTCTCTCTCCTCTCGCTCCCTATCCCTCTCTCTTCTCTCGCGCTCCTTTTCCTTATCCTTATCACGATCTCTCCTATCCCTATCCTTGTCCTTATCCTTGTCCTTATCCTTATCCTTATCCCTCCTCTCTCTATCCTTATCCCTCTCTTTCTTCTCTCCATCTCTCTCCCTCTCGCTCCTGTGACGGCCGGAGGAACGGTCACGTTCCCGGTCTCTGTCCCTATCCCTGTCTCTGTCGCGATCTTTCTTGGAACCACCGTTGTCGTCGTCGCCCCTCCTCTTGCTCCTCCTCTCGTCGGCATGGAGATCGTCGTCGACGTCGCGCTTCCTGTAACTTCTCTCGATCTTGTCGGTGATCTCCTTCTTCTTCTTGGAGGAATCTACATCTTCCTCCACTGTCTTCTCCAGGTATTCGTACTCGTCGAAGTCCATTGGCTCCTCTTTCCCTCGAATTCCTCTTCCTCTGCGTGAAGGAGTCACTGTCTCAGCTGAATTCAGAAATTTTAGGGTTTTAGGGTTTTCTTTACTCTTTCAGTCTTTGCAGAGGAGAATAGATGTTGCTTCCACCGGTAACAGTATTATAGAAGCTTCAATTCATATCCCAGTAAAATAACTATTTTGTTAAAATTTTAAATAGTTACAATAATTATGATTTGCAATCTATAATAAAGAATTATAACTTATAATATATATATATATATATATATATATATGTTAAGGTGATAATTTATAATATTATTATTAATTTTAAAAATATAAAAATATATTCACGTCTGATATTATCTTGTCACCCTATATATCTATTGGATAAAAATATGTCCCGATCAAGATTCGTTGTCAAATATATATTTACACATATTAATAATTTAAAAACCTTAATAAGTTTAAGGGTTCACCCATTTTTATTTATAGTATTCAATCATTTATCTAAAAAATAATTATTTAATAAATTAAATTAAAAATTCTTTAGAATGTTTATTTATATTTATTTATAAGTAAATCTTGAAATATTTTTTATTTTTAATATTTCTTTTACGATATAATATAATATTTGACGTGCAATTGATAAAATAAAATTAAATTAAAATGATTAATTTATTAAATATTAAATTAAGCTAAAGGATAAGTGTTATTAAACACTTCATTTAATTTAAAGAGTAAGTGTTAAAAACAGAAGTATAATTAAGGATCTTTAAGTTAAATTTAAAACATACATTTACATTTACTTAAACAATTGCTTTGTATATAAATATAAGATTAAAATTATTTACTCATTTTTGTCCTTTCAATTATTTTTTGACACTTTAACAAATATAATATATAACATTCTTGTTTCTCCAAATATCTTTTTATTTTTCGTTCCTTCGTCCACCTCTTTTAACTTTTATTAACTATTTCTTTCTTTCTTCTTTGTGATTCTTCCACATTTTTTCTCAATTCTTCCATCAATTATTCTCAAGTGTGCCCTTGAAAGTTTACTTGAAAATGAAAAATTATATTTTCAAAAATATATTACATAAGACATATTTGTTTTCTTAAATAGGATTTCCATAATACATTTTTTGAAATGTAATTTTAGTTGTTTGAACCTCTCTTTTTCAAGATTGGTTTTCTGTGATGTATATTACAATTCTGAAAATTTTATTTCAGAATTAAAAAAAAAAACACTTACCTGAATTCATTTTTTTGGAAATTGATTTTTAGAAACAATTCATTTTCTAGTTGTTAAAAACACTCTACTTTCAGACCTTTTTTTCTTAATTCCAAGCATCACCATCAACTTCATCACGTTTCACCAGAGGACTCACCACTCTCCACAAGCCACCATAAATAAAAGTATGAAGGACACTTATAATATTTTTAAAAATGATACGGTACAGGTTAAAATTGGTATACTGTATGAAGCATTTGTCTTTATATGGCGGTTGAAGTTTTAATTTTCACTTGCTCATTTGAAAACGCAACTTTAGGCTAGTTGTATTGTAGTGTTTAAATCAATTTTGTAACGTTAATTGAAGGCCACCGGAGATATATTCAAAACCTTTATCAAGTACAAGAACTCACTAAAAGACGAGTTCATTTTGATGAACCCCTCTTTAGTACAATACCTCGATTAAAAGTGAGTTCGTTTTCATGAACCCCTCTTAAGTACAAGATTTCGGTCAAGGGTGAGTTCGTCTCCATAAACCCCTACCGAGTACAAGACCACTTCGGTATTCACTTTAACATCCAATTTAAAACGATTGGTGCAAAGGCCGATAACCACTTCGGTTAAAGGTTTGATTTGCTTACTCAAAAATAAATCATCTTCAACCACCATAGTCGTCCTCGAGGACTTAGAGGACCTATGTACTATACGGTTGACTAGATACATTAACCAGACCATATCTGCATACATCATCATGTAAAGGATTGTAACAGATTAACGAATCATAATCGACTAACAGATCATAACAGATTGGGCATAAACACCCCAAGCGCAGCACAACGACGATAAATATGAGTTTAATCACCACAAATAAGGTACTTCTAAACTCTTACTTAAATCACCTTCACACTTTAACCCTAAACTGTCTTGAGCATCGGAGTGCCTATAGGACCCCCTTCCCGGGACGATGGACTTTGGAGCGATTGCAGCAGCAGACAGGGAGCGGCCGAGGAGCAACCACATAAGACTTTGTTGTTGTTCGAGTTAACCGGTCTCTTGCAAGAATGTGAAGATAATTAAAACACAGTAACACTTGGTCCCTACGCCCATGAAAAGGAGGTCCAACCACAAGGTTATAAATAGGAATACATGTCAAACGCCTTCTTCCTACACCTCTATAATATCTCCACATACTTTCATAGTAAAATTGAAAAGACAAAAGTAGCCCTATATTGAAAATTTAAACCTTGGGTTGTCCTTCACCTCAACTCTTTTGTCACTCATCTCTTTCCATCTTCTGCACCTTTTCGTTCTTGTACCTTATGTTTATCCTACACTTTTCAATTCCATGGACTTTCGTCAATGGTTGGGTACACCTTTGTAGCTGTTGAGATGATGGCGGTGTATAACGAAGGATGTTTGTTCTTTTGTGGTTGTGTGAAGCATTAAACCTAAACGCACCTCCATTCCTCTATTTAACCTTTCAGGCATGCAAAGGTAAGCATTAAAGTGGTTTTGTTGGTGTATTGAAGTGGTACTATGTGTTTGAGTGGTGGAGGAAGGTGGCGTGGGGTGATTTTTATTTTTGTTGATTTTCATATTGCACGATCCAGATAATTTGGAATATGTTGTCACTGCCATTAAAACCACCATCAACCGCCTTCAACCATCACAATACACTACCACCAAATGTCAATCACTACATCTAATCACAACCAACAAAAACTTTCACCTATTACACTTTTTCGCAACCTTTATTTCTTACACTACCGCATTCATCTTTTTATTTCATCAAGGCCAACTTTGTCTTTTCATCAAGGGCAGATTTATAATTTTAAAAGTTATGGAGGTGCACGAAGAATTCGTCCACATGTTAAAGACAAAAAGGTAATGTAATTGTGATCCAAGAATATTTAACAATACTCGGACCGTTAACTAATTTGAGCATCAGAATATTAGCAGGGATCATTCCCGGGGCCAAGAAGACCTAGGTGAGGGAAATTGACTGACGAAGAAGACCCAAGTAGAGGATATTGATAGCTCATGACTAAAGACTCGAGTGGTTGTGCAGGGTTGACTGCCCTTGTAATAACATTTTAACGCCCATAGTGGTTTTTTCACTATATGAGAATACATTAAGAAAATAATATGTTTAATTCTCCCTAACCATGATATACAAGGTTAAGCGAGGAGCACCGACGAAAAGAAAAAATATGGTCAGACACCGAGACATCTAAGATATCTACGCTATCTACAAACCACCTTAAGGATGACAATGTTCTAAATCTCGAACCCAGTTTTTTAACTTCAAGATCAACCCAATCATCGTCAAGAGGGGAGACTTCGTCGACCTTTTCACCACCATTATTATCTACTACTGGTAAACACTGTAAAATAAATTTGGAGATAAAGGGAAGATTGTAATACTCTCAATTTCTTATTTCTTTTATTCTACTTGCTTACAAATAGAAAGAACAAACTATTTAAAAGCATTAACATGTTTTTTTTCTAAAACTGAAAACTTTATTATAGTCATAAAAACAACTCTTGACTTTCCATCTGCACAATTATGCAGAACCCTTGGCCTTTCACCTACAATACTTTAAAATTAAAAAACCCACTAAATAACATTTAATGTTTATTCAACAAAATCCCCCCATAAACTTAAATGCTTATACCATCCATCATGTCAATCATCTTGTTTTATTTTTCAAACAGTACTTTTGGCAGTGGTTTTGTAAAGATATTTACCATTTGGTCTTAACTTGCCACGTGTACCAATTCCACACTTCCTTTTTTCACATGCTCTCGAATAAAATGAAAATGAACATCAATATGTTTGCTTCTTTAATGGTTCACTGGGTTCCTTGCCAACTCCATTGTTGATTTGTTATCAACTTGAATCACAGTTGCATCTGGTTACTTTAGCTCAATCTTGACAAATTTCTTAAGCCATATAGCATGATATACACCTAAAGATGTTGCCACATATTCAGCTTCACACGTTGAGAGCGTCACAATCAGTTGCTTCTTTGAAAGCCGAGAAAATGTTGTGTTGCCCATAAAGAGTACATACCCTGATGTACTTTCCGATCATCTATGTCCCCCGCACCAAACACTGTCAGAGTAACCAGTCAACTTGTAATTTTCTGCTTTTGAATAAAACAACCCCAATGACACAGTATTTTGAATGTACCGTAAAACTCGTTTTAATGCCTTCCAATGTGAATAAACTAGCTCCTTCATGAATCGACTTATAACACCAACACTTAATGAAAGATCTGGCCTTGAGCATGTGAGATAACAAAGCCTTCCTACCAAACTTTGGTATTTGCTTGCATCAACACGTTCTCTTCCATCAAACTTCGAAAGTTTTGCACCTGATTCCATTGGAATTGATACTGGGTTGCAACTTGTCATTTTATATTTCTTCAAAATTTATTTTTCATATTTTTCCTGTGATACAGAGATACCCATCTTACCTTGTCTAACCTCCAAACCAAGAAAAAACCTCATCAATCCTAAATATGTCATCTCAAATTTTCGTATCATTGTGTCTTTAAATTTTTCTATCATCTCATCCCTGTTATCCATAAAATAAGATCATCGACATAGATAGCAACAAACATCACATTATCTCCACTCTTCTTTGTGTAAAGGGTATGCTCGTAAGGACATTGCTTGAACCCATTCTTCTTGAAATATGTATCAATACGGGTATTCCATGCTCGCATTGCTTGCTTCAATCCGTAAAATGCCTTTTTCAATTTTAGTACTTTCTTTTCTTCTCCGATTTTCACATACCCAGGTGATTGTTCAATGTAGATCTTTTCTTCAAGCACACCATTCAAGAACGCCGACTTGACATCCATTTGAAATATTTGCCATCTAAATTGAGCTGCCTGGGAAATGAGCAATTGGATTGTCTCCATTCTTACAACTGGAGCGAACACCTCGTTATAGTCAATTCCCGCCTTATGTTTGTATCCCTTTGCAACAAGTCGCGCCTTGTACCGCTCTATCTCGCCTTGAGCATTCATCTTTTTCTTGAATATCCACTTCACACCAATGGGCTGATTTCCCTTTGGCAATTCTGTTAGCTCCCATGTGTTGTTGCGATCAATCGTTACAATCTCCTAATCCATGGCAGTTTGCCACTTATTGTCTCACACTACCTCTTCAAAGTTGATATTTTCAGCATCTGCCACAAGACACACAAGGTGTACCTCATTTGTTGAATCATACAGATATTGCAAGCTTTTCATTTTTTGTTGTCGTGGTTCATCTTCATCATCGGTAGTTTCAAAGTTTGTTGGTATACTTGTTAGTGCAATGACTGATGATTCTACTGTCGAATTGTTCCAATCCCACTTGCTTACTTCATCTACTCGCACATCACGACTCACCATCACCTTCTTGCTTATTGGGTCAAGTAGCCTGTACCTTTTTGTCTTTTCATCATACCCAATAAAAATATATTTTTTGCTTTTATCTTCGAGCTTCATTCTTTGCTGATCTGATACATGTGCATAAGCCACACTACCGAATACTTTGAGATGTGAAATTGTCGACTTTTGTCTGCTCCATGCCTCTTGTGGTGTTTGATCATCTAACTTCACATGTAGACAACAATTTTGCACATAGATGGTGCATTGCACAGCTTTTGCCCAAAATTCTTTTGGCATCTTTTTGCTCTTTAGCATTGACCGAACCATGTCAAGAATGGTCATGTTCTTTCTCTCGGCCACACCATTTTGTTGAAGAGAGTACGGTGCAGTTAGAAATCGTCTTATGCCTTGCTTCTCGCAATACTTCATGAAAGTCGTTGAAGTATACTCACCACCTCTATCGGATCGTACATATTTGATTTGTCAACCAGTCACTTTCTCCACCATCACTTTAAACTTTTTAAACACCTCGAATGTTTCTGATTTTTCCCTCAGTAAATAAACCCAAGTTTTTTGTGAGAAATCATCAATAAAGGAAATGAAATACCTCTGACTGCTGAAAGATGCGGAGGTAATTGGTCTACATATGTCAGTATGGATCAACTCGAGAGGTTGCTTAGCCCAATATTCTGCCTTATTTTGAAACGAGGTTCTCGCATGCTTGCTGAGCACACATTCTTCATAAAATTTTCCCTCATAGTCTATGTTGGGTAGCTCGTGCACCATATTCTTCTTCACTAACTCTTTTAGGCCACCATGATGTAGAAGACCAAAACGAAGGTGTCACAACGATACCTTGTCTTCTACATCAACTCGCAAACATTTTTCTTGTATGATTCCCAAATTCAATTTGTACATCCGATTTCTTCCCATCTCGACTCGAGCAACCAAACGCCCCTGTTTGTCCTTCAAATGTAGTAGCCGATCTTTCAAAAGAATCGAGTAACCTTTCTCTGTGAGTTGCCCCATACTCAAAATGTTGGTCTTGAGATATGGTACATAATAAACATCTTGGATTGACCCAATTAAGTCATCCTTTTGTAAATAAGAAATTGTACCTCGACCTTTGACGTCCACCTTTGATGCATTTCCAAATGCTACATGACCATTTTCAATCTTTTGTATCTCTTTGAATAAGTACTTGTTACTTCACATATGGTTACTTGCCCCTGAGTCAAGGTACCACAGAGTGTCATCATTGATGTCAATTTCATTTTAAGTCATCAAGAGAATACTTTCATTCTTTTCGTCTTCAAAGGCTAGATTGATTGTTTCTTTCACCTTTTTATCAGCTTGACAATCTTTTGCAAAATGTCAAACTTTACCACAATTGTAACATTTGTCAGAGTTGCAATCCTTCGCATAGTGACCATATTTGTGACATTTGTAACACTCGATGTTGGAATAATTCGATCAGCCACCTCTTCCTCGACCACGTCTTCTTCCACGCCAATTTGGTTGACTTGACTGCCCCTTCTCCTCATTGTACCCTTCATGACTGCTGTCTTGACCACCACGACTTCCACGACCACGTCCTCTACCTCGAAAATTTTGAGAATATAGTACATTTTCATCTTTGATTGATGTTTTGGTTTGAAGTGCTTGCTCGAGTGTTTCCTCTTTCTTCTTCTTCTTACGTTGCTCGTGTGTCTCTAGAGAACTTGCAAGTTCGTCAACTGTGAACATCGCAAGGTCCTTTGATTCTTCTATTGCACACACAACATTCTCAAAATTGTCGGTTAATGATCTCAAAATCTTTTCCATAACTTGCGTGTCAGATAACGGTTCACCATTTCGGTTAAGCTGATTCACCACATTTTGTACACATGTGATGTTCTCAGATACACTTTCTGACTCCTTCATCTTCATGCTCTCCAACTCACCACGGAGCGTTTGAAGACGCACTTGCTTGACTCAGTCGACACCTTGGAACACCTTTTTTAAAATGTCCCACGCTTTTTTTGAAGTAATTGCTTTGACAATCTTCTCAAAGCCCGATTCGTTAACTACTCAATACAACATATATAGTGTCGCTTTATACTTTGCTTGTGTCTCTTTCAACACCTTCATTTGATTTGCATTGTATCCTGTGATATTTGCTGGTTCTTCATATCCTTCTTCCACCACCTCCCAAGCATCTTGAGACCCAAGAAGAGCTTTCATTTGGATGCTTCAATTTTCATAGTTTGTCGTCTTTGTCATTCGGGACAGTGATAGGTTATTGGTCACACTCACCATAGCTTTGAAACCAATTTGTAAAATAAATTTGGAGATAGAGGGGAGACTGTAATACTCACAATTTCTTATTTCTTTCCTTCTTCTTGCTTACGAACAAAAAGAACAAACTATTTAAAAGCGTTAACATGCTTTTTTCTAAAACTGAAAACTTTATTATAGCCATAAAAAACAACTCTTGACATTTATTGTACCCACTAAATAACATTTAAGGTTTATTCAACAAACACTCTACTATGACATTACCCTCACCCACAACCGACCCGTTATTAGACCTAATGGATTCATCCCTACTTAAGGAGCCCATAATAAAGCTAACGTCTCTTTCCACAAAACCGGCTTGCTTGGTCAATGAAACGGATCCACCCGAAAACCCTAAAGTCGAATAAGCATAAAGTAAGAATGAAGTCATCATTTATTTACACAATTAGCATCATTCGATCTAAAGCTCACTAACGATTCATGTCTCATAACGTTTCACATCAACACGTGAAATGAGGCAACATTTCACTCATGCATGGTTGCAACCCCCACACGAATGTTTTAAATCATAAACCGTCGACAATTAACTCCACTTGCAAAGTCACCTCTTTGAACGATTAAAACATAACTTCAAGAAATTGTATTCCTCAAGGACTTGTGAGTTTTTGAATTATCGTTATGACCGACCGCAAGATGACTAACCATAATGAATGACTAGTATTGCCTAATCCAGTGTTAGAAAGGTAAATAACACATGGGTTCTGGGCCCATGAAAAAGAGGCCCAACCACATGGCTATAAATAAGAGCACATGTTAAAGACATAAGGTAATGTAACTACAATTTAATAATAATATCTAATAATATTCGTACCGTTAACTAATTGAGAATACCTAAAAAAAGGATATTCTCTATAATAATACTTATATCAAGTCAACTATTTAGAATTATTGCTCTGAAGAGATTAAATATTTTGAGATTGATATAAGAGTAGTTTATAATTTATACATTACAATGAAGTTTAATTTTATTTTACACATCTCCTTTTTCTTATTTTTATCAATAAGACCTTTTAATCAAATACGTATTCCACTAAATATTTCTTAATAATATGATATTTTTGAGTTAAATGATTCATAAGATTTATCTTAATCAAACAACCAAATCTTATTTGTGCAGGAGAATTATTGGTATTCATCTTTCATTTATCTTAGGTGTTATAACCTTCACATAAACAATAAAACACTTCGTCAATATTTTTTTATTGATCATTATGCTAGAACCCTCCTTATAAGCATAAGAGTTACAAGAGTGATAAACTACTAACCAAAAATCCATATCTCAACTTTTAATACATAACCATTGATAATAGTATTTTATCAATATTTTTTTCTCTAGTTCATCACCATTGTTATTTTTCAAATATTCAATGCTCTTTTAGTTCATTGCTTTAAAATATTATAAGTCTTCTTAAAAGTCTTCTTAAATTTGAAAACACCAACATACTTAACTCAAAAGATGATTATTATATTTTTTTCTCACATACCAAAGTAAAGTAAAGATTGCAAATAAAAGAGAAAAAAAATTAATAACATTATCAAATAAAAATACTGGTGATAAACAAAGCACAAAGATATAAATGACAAGGCGAAAGATGTCACAAAAGAGAAAAATTTGCTTATAGAAACGAAGCTGATACATATAGCAACAAAAAATAACACACAATCAGAAAAACAACTGTATGGACAAAGGCAAAAACGAGCAAAGTAAAAGGAGAAGAATAGTGACAAATAAGAAGTATTCTTAAAGGGAAAATAGAATTAAATAAAAATAAAGTGAAATAAATAAGATTGTGAAATTGAATCAAACAAATTGTATATTAATGGAGAGAAAAACCACAACAATAAAAAAAGGAAAAAGGAAATAGGCATGACTTGACATAGAGAGTGGAATTGAAGAGGTGCTTGGACAAGAATCCAATGAGAGAAACAAGCAACTTGTGTTTACATGTTAGTAGTTTAATTATTTATTAATTAGTATGTAAAACAATAGCAATAAAGACAAGAAATGAAACACCAGATGGGACATGTGATTTCAATTTATAAATATAATATAATTATTCAATGAACTGTTTTGAACTCGTTTCAAATTAAAAAAATATATATAAAAATACTTTGTAATTGAAAAAGGATACAGTCTTATGTAGATGCAAAAGTATTTGCAACAAATAGAATAAGATACATAATTGTTTGGTATGGATGCAGTGATCACCTTGTTTTTATTAAAATATAATTTGACTTTTAAAAGAACCATAGAACAAATAATTTGGGATGAAATTTTATCCAAACTTTACTATAGACATCAAATATTTTTTATGAAAGAAAAAACATCACTTTAGTCGTAATATGAAGGATTTGAAATTTAGATTTAACCGTTATATGAAAAAAAGTCTTCCTTTTAACCTTATGAATTTCTTAAAAATATATTGCCATTATGTAATTAAAGATTGAAGAAAAGTCTATCTACAAATTTTTCTCTAATGCTTAAGTTTGACAAAAACTTAAAATAATAATAATAATAATAAATAAATAAATAATATTTCTTTTAATCTTATTATGTATTTATAAGTTTTTGAATTTTTAATACTAAAAATAACAACAACATAGAATGTTTTTAACTAAGAACTTCAAAACTAAATTTTTATTTAAATATTATCATTTAAGTTATTAAGTACGGAACAATTATAGTTATTAAATATATATAGTGTAATAGGTTAAAATATACAAATATAATAACAATATACATTATAGTGTAATGATTAATATTAAAAAGGGTGTTAGAATAAATTTTACTTCCTTAGTGTTATTTTTATTTTTATCAAACAGGAAATAAAGGCTCTATAACTTGAATATTCATTAAGCAGCCAAAGCTTTAATTGTATTTACATTACTGGTGCCCTAAGGAGACTTGAAATGTAAGAAAATAATTTAATAAGGTATAATTTTTTATGTGTCAATTGTATTTACATTACTTGGTGCCATAAGGAGACATGAAATGTAAGAAAATAATTTAATAAGGTATAATTTTTTATGTTCATCCTCATAAATATAGCAGAACATAAATCATGTGGATTGAATATTTTTACCTACATAAATAAAAAGTATAAAAAATAAATTTATAGACAACCAAAGAAAGGGTAGAACAAAATGAAAATATCGTGACAGGGGTAATTTATTCTATACCGTTCAATCCACGCTAAGCCCCTCACAGATGAAACACAATTTCAATAGCTATTCATGAATCCAACGGTCCTCAGGACATAGATCAGTGGACCAAGAAGAGCATAAAAGTTGGAAAGGAAAGAGCCCAAGAAACGCTTCGGACTTAATTTTCAAAAGAGCGTGGTCCCGCAACAGCGTAACCTGAGTTGTGACGCTCCCACCATTTCATTCAAGTTCCGAATTCCAAATTCAACATTCTCGCGGGAAGATTTCGAATCGCACACATTTGAGAGGGAAACATCATTATTGAGTCAAAACAAAACAAAAACACAAACAATTATCACACCCTATATTCACCCTATTTATACACTCGCGCCTGCGCCAAAACTGTTCGACGAAATACTCCACTGAGAGACACAGAAGAAAGAGAGTAGACACAAGATGTATGTTGTGAAGAGAGATGGGAGGCAAGAGGCGGTGCACTTTGATAAGATCACCGCTCGCCTCAAGAAACTCAGTTACGGTTTGAGCACCGAACACTGTGACCCTGTTCTTGTGTCTCAGAAAGTGTGTGCGGGCGTGTATAAAGGGGTCACCACCAGTCAGCTCGATGAGTTGGCGGCGGAAACTGCTGCTGCCTTGACCGCCAATCATCCTGACTATGCTTCGGTCAGTTTCTTTTTTTTTTCTCGCTCGTGGTTTTTGTAATTCCTATACGTGGATTAAAGGCTGATATTTGTGTTTTGTGTTTTGTTCAGTTGGCTGCGAGGATTGCCGTTTCGAATCTGCATAAAAACACGAAGAAGTCGTTTTCCGAGACGTAAGCGTGATGGGGGATCCTTTTTGTGTTTTGTTGTGATGATTTATTGTTAACAGCGGTTGAATTGTGGATGATTCAGGATCAAGATTATGCGTAATCATTTTAGTGAGAGATCTGGAATGAAGGCTCCTCTGATTGCCGATGATGTCTATGAAATTATCATAAAGGTAATTGTACTTTTGTTGCTATTCGAAATTTAAGTTTTTTTTTTGTCTGATTTTCCTCTCTCTTTGTTTAGCTGCTAGTGTGTAATGGATCTGCTGTTTTAGTTGGTTCAAGTTTCAAATTTGGGAGTTGTAGGCTATTGAGTGTTTTAGTTTAATCACTGATTATGGGTGTTATACTGTGTGCACTGCTGATTTGGATTGGATTTGTGATGTTACGTGCTTAAACTTTTGTTTGGCTGTTATTCTTGTATGATGGGAATTTAACTTTTGTGTTGTTTTCTGTTTTTGCTTAGAATGCTGCTCGATTGGACAGTGAAATAATCTATGATAGGGACTTTGACTATGATTACTTTGGTTTCAAAACCCTTGAGAGGTCTTACCTCTTAAAGGTTCAAGGAAAGGTTGTGGAAAGACCACAACACATGTTGATGAGGGTTGCTGTTGGGATTCATAAGGATGACATTGACTCTGCTGTCAAGACTTACCACATGATGTCTCAACGATGGTTCACTCATGCATCTCCAACTCTTTTCAATGCAGGAACACCTAGGCCACAGGTATGGCATATGTTAACGCTCTTTCTCTCCAATTCTTTCTCTTTTTGTAAGCACGTGATGTGATACTTGATAATCCTGAATCTCATTTATTTGGATCTGCTCATGTGCTTTGACAGTTGAGTAGTTGCTTCCTTGTGTGCATGAAAGATGATAGTATAGAGGGAATATATGACACTTTGAAAGAGTGTGCTATCATTAGCAAATCAGCTGGAGGAATTGGTGTTTCTGTTCACAATATTCGTGCCACAGGCAGTTACATCCGTGGCACAAATGGGACATCAAATGGTATTGTTCCAATGCTGCGTGTGTTCAATGATACTGCTCGTTATGTTGATCAAGGAGGAGGCAAGAGGAAAGGTAGATTGTTTATACATTATTGTTGATACACTTTGGTGAATATTTATTAGTTGCCTTTACTTAACATGTCACAATCATTTTGTAGGTGCATTTGCTGTGTACCTGGAGCCATGGCATGCTGATGTATTTGAATTCTTGGATTTAAGGAAAAATCATGGAAAGGTATGATTGAAGGGATTTTAGAAAATAGAAATTCACGTTATGTAGTTATGGCCTTAGTTCTTATTTCCTGATAGTTAAAAAGGTAATATTTTACTGACATATCTCCATGTTAATGCTATTTGTGCAGGAAGAGCATCGTGCTAGAGATTTGTTTTATGCTCTTTGGGTGCCTGATCTCTTTATGGAAAGAGTTCAAAATAATGGAGAATGGTCTTTGTTTTGCCCCAATGAAGCTCCGGGTTTGGCTGATTGTTGGGGTGAAGAATTTGAGAAACTGTACACTCAGTATGAAAGAGAAGTAAGTTTGGTCTATGTTGTTGGTTTGTTTTGATTGTTTTGAATGTCCTCGTGTTTATTTTTGCCTTGCTTTTTAATTTAACAAATTTATTTTTACACAGGGAAAAGCAAAGAAGGTTGTTCAGGCACAAAACCTCTGGTTTGAAATTTTGAAGTCCCAGATCGAAACTGGAACCCCTTATATGCTTTTTAAGGTGGCTTACGGATGCTTATTTGGCTTTATTCAATTTTCTGTTTTAATTCATTTTATATTTGTTTTTCATTGAATATTTTCTTTTTTTATATCCCAGGACACTTGCAACAGGAAAAGCAATCAACAGAATCTAGGAACAATCAAGTCATCAAACTTGTGCACTGAGATAATTGAGTATACAAGTCCAACGGAAACTGCTGTGTGTAACTTGGCATCAATTGCTCTACCGCGATATGTAAGAGAGAAGGTAGGAAATCCCTGGCATACTTCTTGTGTTAGGTTTGTATATATTTAATTTCTGGGTAGCTAGTCTAACTTATTATTTCTGTTTTTGAATGTTTATCTGGTTACCAAAGGGCGTGCCCATGGAATCTCATCCATCTAAGCTTGTCGGGAGCAGGGGCTCAAAAAACCGATACTTTGACTTTGACAAATTGGGAGAGGTACGATATCTAGTCATTCTTGAAAAACATTCAATGCTGAATGTTTTTAAGGTGTTTCAGCATCTGCACTTTTATTGATATTACCATTATATGACTATTTTTTGTGATGGTTATGGCTAATTATAGGTTACTGCAACGGTGACAACAAACCTTAATAAAATAATTGATGTTAATTACTACCCAATTGAGAATGCTAGAAGTTCAAACTTACGACACAGACCCATTGGTATTGGAGTTCAGGGTCTTGCCGATACTTTCATATTACTTGGCATGGCATTTGATTCACCAGAGGTAAATAATTTGTGGGATTTCTTAATTCATTTGCTGTTTAAGCTAGATGTTCTTCAATCTGATAGGTTACATGTTTATGGGATGCAGGCTCAACAGTTAAACAAGGATATATTTGAGACTATATACTATCATGCACTAAAAACTTCTTCTGAATTGGCTGCAAAAGAAGGTCCCTATGAAACATATAGTGGGAGTCCGATGAGCAAGGTATATTGTTGTGAAAATCTTTTCTACTCATGTCTTTTTGTCTTCAGTTAAATTCATATTGCAGTCAATCACAGGTGCACATGTGTATTCAACTTAATTTTAGGCTTGCAGTTAGGAAATGTCCGAGATGTTTTTATGTCGTGACTTAGGTGATCTTTGTATGTGCAGGGAATTCTTCAGCCAGACATGTGGGGTGTGACACCCTCAAGTCGTTGGAATTGGGATGCACTTCGTGAAATGATATCTAAGACGGGTGTGAGAAATTCACTTCTTGTTGCCCCTATGCCAACTGCATCTACTAGCCAGATTCTTGGCAATAACGAGTGTTTTGAGCCATATACTTCTAATATCTACAGTCGCAGAGTTCTAAGGTATACTCCAATCCCATTTTATTATTGTTTGATAACTTGTTGATCTATCTTCCTTGCTAACTGTTTGTATTCAGTGGTGAGTTTGTTGTAGTGAACAAGCATTTACTTCATGACTTAACTGAAATGGGACTTTGGTCTCCTACAATCAAGAATAAGATAATCTACGAGGATGGTTCAGTTCAGAAAATTCCTGAAATAACTGATGATCTAAAAATCATATACAAGTATGTAAGTTGTGATTTTGTAAATTACCTAAACTTGACTCTTAAGGATTATGCTAACTTTGCCTGAAATTGTCAGGACTGTTTGGGAGATAAAGCAAAAGACATTGGTTGACATGGCTGTTGATAGAGGATGTTACATAGATCAAAGTCAGAGCTTAAATATTCACATGGATCAACCCAACTTTGGAAAGTTGACTTCTTTGCATTTCTATGCGTGGTCAAAGGTATCAACCTTTTCATTGGAGCAATTCTCTCCAATAAAGGATTGTGTTTGGGGATGCATCTTTTATGTTAAATTTATGTTTGCTTTCACGGTTGGACTTTTGAACCTATTACTGACAGTGGGATTCCAAACATTTAAAATATATAAATCTATACTCTGCCTGCGGCTGTGTTTATTTATCGGGTTTCCTTTTGAATATAGATACACTACTAGATTAACTTTATCTTGCTAGAAATTAGGTCTCTTGTGAATTTTTATACCAAATGTTTGATGTTTGTTGCCTTTTGTTTTGGCATGAAAGGGTTTGAAGACTGGGATGTATTATCTGCGATCACGTGCAGCAGCTGATGCTATCAAGTTTACTGTTGATACCTCTATGCTCCAAGTAATAAGAATTTATTGTCATTAATTTTATTCATTTTATTTACACATTTGATATTGACCATTTCTATTGTGTATGCAGGAAAAACCTACGGTTAAGGAAGAGGATGATAATACCAAGATGGCGCAGATGGTGTGCTCTCTAACAAACAGAGAAGAGTGCTTGGCTTGTGGAAGTTAAAGGCATTTCAACTTAAAGTTGCATTTTTACTGATTAATTTTCGGCTTAAAGTTAAAGGCTCGACAATTTATTCTGGAAAAGAACTACTTGGAGTGCAGGCTTTGGCATTGGTTATACAAGGTTGAATCCATACATGATAATCTTAAGCATTCTAAATTATCTTTACTTCTTTGTACAGTTGTGATGTTAAATTTCATTTGTATTATATGTTATAGTTGAAGGATGTTTCGAAAGAAAGTAGGATGTCATACTATGTTTTTGAAATTGGATTCTTCATGGAATTGATTACCTTACTGTTGGTTCAATGTTTAATGATTGAACTGGTGTTTGTATTATTAAATAAATATAATGTTACAACTTTATAATAAATAATGTTTTATAGAAGTTGAATAAAAAATGATAAATTAATACAGTATAAAATTATAAGAAATGAAGATATAAAAGATTGAAAATGAATATGAATGAGTAAATTGACTTTTCGAAAGTAATAAAAGTGGACAATTTGAACACCGTGAAACGATTTGGTGTGAAATAAAAGCCGACCTATGTCCTTCTACACCTAGGACAGTGGGGATGAATATGGTGAAAATTTATGTTGAAGGCAGAACATATGGGGTTGATTGATCCGTTTGTATTTGTTTTAAAAAAGTTATTTTTGAAAAATAAGCAGTTATATATATATATATAAATTTTTCTTTTTCTAAAAAATTGATTTCCTTTTCAATGAGTATTTTTTAAAATAGTTTATTTTATAAATGCTTATACTTAGTTTAAGCTTAAATAAAGTTGACTCATAATCTCATAAAAAAGTAATTTCATGGTGTACAAAAGAAAGAGAAAGAATGTAAAATTAATCAGGCTTTATTAATTTAGTTATGATAATAAAAGTTATGAATGAATTAATAATTTAAAGACGGTCCTAGTAAACAAAAATGATATAATGTAAATTTGTTTTTAGAGTTTTCATTAACTACTTGGTATCGAATTGTAAGTCATTTAACATTACCAGTTTAAGACACTCCTTGATTTAAAATCAGAAAGCTAAATAAACCAATTTGATGAATTTTAATATAAAATAAAATAAAAGATTTAATAAATGGGATCCTCATTCAAAATAAATAAAAGAAAAAGAATGATAAATTGTGATAGCGTTGGACGGCAACATGTGGTCGGCGCCTAACCTGAATATTGAAAAGTTCAATTCTAAATTTTTTTTATACATCAATTTTCTATAAACTTTGTTTTCAAAATAAAATACAAAAAAGGCTAAAAAAATGATGTGATGAAGAGAAAAAAAATTGTAAAAAAAAATACTAAATATGATTGGTCAAGTAAGATTGATCTTTGACTGTGAAATTATCTCCCCAAATATTTAATTTACATAATTAGAATTAAAACTCAAGTATTGACATGTTTGAGTTTTTAGTTTTTGAGTTAAATGGACATGCGTTAAAAAAAATGGATTTACAATCATTTTAGAAATGATTTTTTTTTATTAATAACACATTTTACCTGGTATAAATTAATGAAACTATTCAAGAAGGACATGTGACAGACTTACATTAGGTGTAGATACAAACTAGAGTTTATAAAAAATGAATGAGACATAATAGTAGGTCAGATTTAAGCTTTCACGAAACTCTATTTGATTAAACATATCAAACCTTTAAAAGAAAAACCTTTTTTCTTGGCTTAACAAGTTAGCTATTCTCAAGTAAATATAAAAAAAATATTTTTTGTATTTATTATTATTATTATTGTCGTCTTAAATTTGTTATGATGTATTAGAATCATGTATTTACTCATCTCTCGCAATTATTAAAATACATAAAATGTCAAAGTTATAAGTTTTTCAAATATCTTGGTTAAAGGTTTTATTAAATTCATGTTTTTAAACAAGCAATTTATTATGTTATATTTTATGCATAAACTTATATCTAATAAGGACAACAATGCATATATTACATAATAAATTGCTTGTTTAAAAACATGAATTTAATAAAACCTTTAAACAAGATATTTGAAAACCTTATATGAAAAATATTAAAATTATTTAATATTATTTAGGCTAATCACACAATTAGTTTACTAGTATTTGAAAGATCTTTAACAAAATGACACATTTTAAAACAAACTCAAAGACTAGATTATCATGCATGTTAGGTTGAGAGTTAAAAAAATTATGATAATTAATAAGTCGGATTTAAACTTTATTTCTTCAAAATAGGTCAGGCCTTTCAATTTAATTCTTTTATTTAAACACTAACCATTACTGTTATTATTAGCATGATCTACAATTAGTAAGTCTATTATCTCCACCATAACCATCATCTTAATTTTGTTTAGATTAAAAATTTCTAATTTCCATAAAGTGCAAAATACATTGATTTTTCATTGTTTTTATTTTAAAATATTTTATTTTTTAAAATATTTTATTTCGATAAAACAATTTAATTTTTTATTTGGATAAAATATTATAATTATCACTAAATATAAAAATATGTTTAATATTAAATAATATATAATAATTAAAAAAATAAGAATTAATGGAACTTGGTGTGTTAAAGGTTTTCTAGCCGACATTAATAACAACTTTCTTAATTAGTATTAATAATCAATTTTATTTCAAATAATATTGACAATTTATTCGGTTAACATTCATCAAAGTTATATCTTTTATATTGTTTGTAAAGATATATGTTGATCTACTTTTTAGTAAATAATAATTGAAAAAATTTCCTAAATGAAATTATATAACACCGTTAATTTTATTTTACATTAATCACTTCCCATTTATTTATCACTTCTATGGATATAACTTATAAGCATTTCTTTTAAAGGAAGTATCCAAATTTAAATATACAATAATCGAAATTTTGATATCTAATTAATTATAATTTTTTGGACTACGACCAAAAGAATTATAAACTTTACAAATGATTTTCAATAAAAATAGATAAATATATGATATATTAAGAATTTATTAATTTTATTTTTCCTTATACATATTTTTGGAGTATATACTTATTAATAATTTGAATAAATTTTTGGAGTATTTATTCATCTCTCACAACTATTAAAATACATAAAATGTCAAAGTTATAAGATTTTTGAAATAAACAAGTTAAAAATCTTGGGACATATCTATTGGAGAGAGCTGTCACAAGTTAAGACAATGAGTCTTAAATAATACTTTAAATCATAATAAAATAAAACATACTTTTCTGTAGTGGAACATCTTTTTGTCAACAACTAAAATAAAGCATTAATTATATTGAACCCTTAATAAAAAAAATATGTTATACAGGAGAATCCGCAAAAAATAATTGGAACTTCATAAAATAACCCTTCTAATAGAAATGATTTTATAAAATTTTACTCCCAATTTAAAATTTCACATGAATGTCTCAACTTAAATACATTATTTTCCTTTCAGATAAGTAGACTATACGCAGTCCTTAACATGTCACAATTCATGATAAGAAAAATTAAATTTTAAATTTCCTAACATTTTAAAAAATCTTAAAATATATTATTTAAATAGTTTTTATTATAAGTGAGTATTCTCTTAATTTTCTTAATTCTCTTATATATACTGTGATTGATAATTTAATCACTAATTACTCTTTAACGAGTAAATTTTTTAATCTTCGAATAAAATATTCTTCAAAAATATTGGAAGAAAAATAAAATTACAAAGAATTGACACAATTTTCATTTAAAATCTTAAAATAATATATTTGTAGATTTTTTTTATTATATGTTAATCTTTTTATTTATGTGAAAGTTAGATTGCCACTTTATATACCTAAGGCCAAACACGTTATCTTTCAAGAAAGTTATAATTGATATTCTAAATAATAAAAAATAAAAATCCGAATTTTATGACGTAAGACGAGACGCATACATTTGACTATAGTCCAACATCTAAGACTACATTCGGTCACATTAAGAGTATTCTTCCTTAGTTTAGCTATTTTCATACCATAAATATATTTTTTTATTTGTCTTAATTTTTGTTGTCAACTTGGGAACTGTACTGTGAACATCGTATTCACAAATTGATTTTTATTCGTTAACGTGTGTTTCAGTACTACAGAACTATTTCACAATACGGCAAATGATACCGCGTTGACCCAAATCGTTGACCAAACAAAAACGTTGACCCAAATCTTCTCCAACTTCTATCCACTTGAGAGACACAATTTAAGCAACACATTGAACTATATAAATAAATGATGCCACAAAATACCAATTTTTGTCTACTAAAATACTAATTCCACACCAAGTCGGCAAAATTTAATAGCTGATTATTATTTAATTATTTCTTAATCATTTTGATAAGAAGAGTCTGTATTTGAAAAAAAAAACATATTGGGGTTTTTATGCCATTTTTTTTATGCAGTGATTTTTTTCTAATTTATACCACATGCCGGTAATGTAAATAAGTTTTGGTAATTGAATTTATAGAAATTAGAAAAAGATATAAAAGTTAAAAGTAAAACTTACTATTTTAAAAGGAAGTAAAAAAATTAATAAGTTATTAGCTTGACTGTTATTAGTTTCGATCTCTTAATTTAGGTTTCGAGTTTATATATAGTAGACAAAAATTCATTACTAGGAAATACTTCGCATGGATAATATAGTATAAAAAAGTGACCAACCTATAATTATATTTTTTTGTCATACATAATGTAAAAGAACGGATCATCAATGGATAATTTATGGTGACATGACTTAGTTTTTATTATCAAGTATACATTTGAATGATGCAATGTACGAAACATATGTAAATAATAAACTAAATGACAAGTAGCTGTTTTTATAATAGTGAAGGGAAAAAACTAGGATTAAATATATTTTAATTTATTATTATATATTTCTACTAATATATGTGAAAACTAACTAATATTGTTATCGTGAATATTTTTTATTAGAGATGAAATAAAGTGTTATCAATCAATTTAAAAAATATATAATTATTTTATTTTTACGAAAACCAAATTAAAGATTATCGAATAAACTATGGGACGATATAAGGAAAAAAATTTGATAAAAGTAGGTGATGGTCCCTGGTTTTGTTTTGGATAAAACGTACGGCATTATGTAGCATTTAGTCAATAGACAAGTTTGATTTCAACACTTGATGTGGCCGTGTAAGTTCCCTCTTTAATAGATATACAACTTTTTAATTGGTGGATGTGTGTTGCAATGAAAACATGTTCATTAAAAGCGATCTCAAATAAAAATTAATTAACGCGTAAACAGGGGAACTTGATTAAGCAAGTGAAAGTACCATAATTTTTAAAGGTCTTTGTTCAAATGTGAACAAGTTGAGACTATTAGTTAAATTATGATAATAACCGCCATTATTAGAATGATTAATTGATAATTAAGTACATAAGATAGATCCTTGAATAAAATAAAATAAGATTTTGTAGTTTGATGTCGGTCATGACAATTGTAACCTTTATTCTGAGCACCGTCAATTTGGTTCTCTCCACACAGACGCAAGCTGGTTTTCAGTTTCACACCTCACCCTTTTGACCATCATTAATCCACCAAGCTCAATCTTTTGTACGTTTCTTAAATGAACTCATTGCTAAACTAGTTAAAGCAGAAGGGTCGAACCCAAAGTTACTTTTAAAATCCATAGACTTTTTTTGTATTTTGTGTTCTCACATTTTTCTCAGACATTCGTGAATAAGCAGTGACGATTCAAGTTTTGCGGGCTACGAAAAGGGTTAGGTGGTGCATGCAAAAAGATATATGGCGAATGATAGAGAACATGGTAAGGAGGGTGAAGCGAGAGAGTACCATTCGTTGGCAATGCCAATGATGCATTCGGGGTTGAACAGGGAGAGGGAGATGTCCGTGATGATCTCTGCTTTGACTCATGTTCTCCGTGGAGAGGAGCATGGTCACGACCACTCGCTTCTTCATCCAAGCATTGATAACACTGCAATTGGTGGTGGTGATGGTTTTGTTATAACATCAAGCACACCGTCTTCTGCATCTTCATCTTACTGCGGAAACTCTGTTTTCAAGAGAAGGAGGGAAGGTGGCAGTACTACTGATCTCCCACGTGGAACTTCACTCCCTACTGTTTCAACACGTAAGCACCAAACTGAATATATAGTACATGTTATAGAATGATAAAATGCTTTGTTTTATCTTTTTTCTTGTTGAGGGCCTACACTTAATATAATATTTATATAGGATAGCATGTTACATCATAGAAAAGTGGAAACAGATATATAGTTTTTGTTATAACTAACGTTGGATTTGATTTGTGTGGAATGCAGAAGGAGTTGGTGAAGGTTCAAGAAGGGTAACAAGAAGGGAAACGAGAGAAATGGAGAATACAGTGTATGATTACGAGTACAGGGCAGAGAGGGTGAGAGTGGAAGGGGAACCAAAGAGGAAATACAGAGGAGTGAGGCAGAGGCCGTGGGGGAAATGGGCTGCGGAAATAAGGGACCCATTCAAGGCAACTAGAGTGTGGTTAGGAACATTCGAGACCGCTGAGGATGCAGCCAGAGCCTACGATGAAGCTTCCTTACGTTTCAGAGGCAACAAGGCCAAACTCAACTTCCCTGAAAATGTCAGGCTAAGACACCAATCACCACAGCCACCACCAACCACCCATTTCACCGCACCCCTTTTCTCCTCCATTCCGTCTACAACTGAACCCATTGTTCACACTCAGCCGCAGCCTCAGCCTCAGCCTCGGGGTTCACATGATTCCGGCTACTTTTACGAATATTGTTATTCGCATGTTCATGAGTTTCCCGTGAGCCTCTATGACCAGGTTGCCGTGTCATCATCATTTTCTATGGCGGCTTCTCATCTTCAATCTTCACCTTCCTCTTCTTCTTCCACAACTAGCGCTTCTCCCCAACCACCTCCTCTTCTTCCTTCCCCTTATGCTACGCACCTACCCCTATGGTCTTCTTCTTCTTCTGCTGCTTATACTAATACCTCCCATCCTTCCAGCTCATAGTTATATAAATCGCATTTATTTATTTTTGCTCTCTCCCTTCTTATTCATTTGTTCAAGACAATCTAATAGAGGAGAATTATTCACTAAATTTGTCTATTAATTTCTGTCTGCTTTTGGGCTATATCACTTTCCAACAACATAAATCTGACAACAATTTA
>Ga0099825_1000216_pt1 | contig 51663 bp, 42 predicted proteins | sample SiratroredBW_FD_76838 | JGI IMG/M metagenome (GOLD analysis project Ga0099825, IMG submission 76838) | Root nodule microbial communities of legume samples collected from California, USA - Siratro red BW | ecosystem: Host-associated > Plants > Roots > Nodule | place: USA: California | collected...
CATTTATTTGTGGATGCTCGACTGAAGTCAACTTGTGTTTGATGTCGAGCTGTTGCAAAAATCTTTCAAACCCTCCATCAATAAATTGTCTACCATTATCTGTGACTAAGCAATGCGGGAGTCCATGTCTGCAAATAACATTCTTCCATGTAAACTTCTGTACTTGTTGGGCAGTGATAGTTGCTAAGGGCTCGACTCCTATCCATTTTGTGAAATAGTCTATGACAACTATAAGAAATTTCACTTGACCCTTTGCAATGGGAAAGAGTCCGAGAATATCCATTTCCTATGTGGTGAAAAACCATGGTGTAGTAATCTGATGTAGTTCTTCTGTTGGTAAAGTGTGTAAAGGTCTGAACTTCTAACATTCTAGACACTTTTAGATGAAGGAATGTGCGTCTTGTCTTAAAGTGGGCTAATAGTATCCTGCCCTGAGTACTCTTGTCGCCATACATCGCCCACCCGAATGCATTCCGCATATCTCTCGATACAGCTCGGCAAGTACGTACTCGGCCTGATCGTTGTCTAAGCATTTGAGCAATGGAGTGGAGAAACCTCGTCTGAAGAGTTCCCCATTATTCATTATGTAAAAAGATGCTTGCCGACGTATTCTTTTTGCTTCTCTTTCATCAGCTGGGAGGATTTCCTTAGTAAGATACTTGATGATGGGTGTCATCCAAGTAGTCTTCCCAAGGTTTATCTAAAACACGTCAATATGGTCCCAACTTGGAGTCATTAAATTTTCTTGGATCAATGTCTTATGTTGGCCCACTTTCTTTGTACTGGCGAGTTTTGAAAGGATGTTTGCTTGTTCATTTGAAGTTCTCGGCACATGGTTCATGGTGAACTTCTCAAATTTGTCAATTAAATGCTTAGCCATATGATAATACTTCTGCAGAAGAGGTTCTTTAGTCTGGAACTCGCCATTTATTTGACCTGTTACTAACTGAGAGTCGCTTTGACATTTAAGCTTTTTGACCCCTAACTCCCTAGCGAGTTTAAGCCCAGCGATCAACGCTATATATTCTGTCTGGTTATTGGAAGTCTCAAAGCCAAATCTTATAGCTTGTTCTATAGTAAGGTCATCGGGGCCTTCCAAGATCACACTAGCACCGCCGCCTTTCTTATTTGATGATTCGTCATTGTTTAAGGACCAGCAGTCGTCCTTTTCGGTAGTATATGGTACTTCACAAGGAAGTCAGCGAGGAACTGAGCTTTCATAGGTCCTCTGCTCTCATATTTGAGCCCAAATTCAGAGAGCTCTATTGTCCATGCTGTCATCCTTCTAGCGAGTTTTTGAAGGATCTGCTTGATGGGGTAATCGGTGCAAATGACTATTTCAAAACTTTTGAAATAATGTCACAATCGTCTTGCGACGAACACTAACCCTAGGATCAGCTTTTCTATTGTTTGGTATCTATCCTCTGTGGGTTGCAGAGTTCGGCTAGTAAAATACATTGGTTGTTGCTTCTTCTTTTCTTCATATACGAGTATCGAGCTCACCACAGAGTTAGATACAACTAAGTACAAGTAGAGAGTGTTATGAGGAGGAGGACTTAGCAATATAGGTAAAGCTGCTATATTCTACTTCAGTTCCTGGAACATCTCTTCACATGGACTGTTCCATTCAAACTGATGAGCTCCTTTCAACAACATGTATAGAGGTTTGGCTTTTTCAGCAAGCCTAGGAAGGAATCTGGAAAGGTCCGCAAGTTTACCATTCAGTCTCTGTACTTCTTTTAAGGAGGTCAGGCTCCTCATATTTAGGATTGCTTCACACTTGTCAGAATTGGCCTCAATTCCTCTCTGTGTGACCATGAACCCTAAAACTTTTCCTGCCATTACTCCAAAAAAGCATTTTTCGGGGTTCAGCCGCATGTTATGAGCTCTATCGTTCAAAGACTTTGACGAGTGCTGACGAATGATCTTTTGCTCTTCAACTCTTGACCACCATATCATCTACGTATACTTCGATGGTATTACCAATTAGATCTTTGAAGACCTTATCCATCAGTCGTTGGTATGTTGCCCCTTCATTTTTGAGTCCAAAGGGCATAACTTTGTAGCAATAGTTTTCTCCTTCAGTCATAAAAGTTGTTTTATCTTGATCTAGAGGATACATCTGTATTTGATTGTATCCCGAGTAAGCATCTACAAAACTGGAAAAGCTCATACCCCACTGTGTTGTCGACAAGTCTATCTATGTTTGGCAATGGATAAGTGTCTTTGGGGCATGCTTTGTTGAGGTCTGTGTAGTCAACACACATTCTCCATTTTCCACTCGACTTTTTTACCATTACTATGTTCGCGATCCACGTAGTGTATGTAATTGGTCTGATGAAGTCAGCTTTAAGTAACTGGTTGACTTCTTGTGCAACTGCTACTCTCCTTTCTTCTCCGAGCTTTCTCTTCCGTTGAGCAACAGGCTTTGCTTGAGGAAGGATGACAAGTTTATGACACATGAAGTTGGGATTAATGCCCGGCATGTCTGCTGGACTCTATGCGAAAAGGTCTGCATGGCAATTATTACTCGTTCGACTTCCTTCTTCAGCAGTCTATTTGTGATTCTTCCGATTTTAGTGCATTTCTCGGGTTGTCGACCTAATTGAACCAAAGTGATTGGCTCGTCAAAAGTAGGTCTGTTTTCTTCAAATCCTACTATTGGGTCCAGATCGACCTCGACTTCTTCCTCTTGTTCTTCCTTATGCTCCAACTCAATGTTGAAACATTGGAAGGTTTCTGGTTTTGTAGATGTCGGTTCTACCTCATTGCATTCTTCTTTAATATTGTCTTCTGGAACTTCGAGATTGGGGGGTGTTGCTGCGGACGAGCTTGTCCCCCTCACTGTTTAAGGGTTCACTCTTAAGCTTTGTGCATAACATTCTCGAGCAGTTTTGGGTTCTGCTTTTACGGTAATGATATCGACCTGTTCTGAGGGGAACTTCATCGCCATATGCGGAGTGGAAACAATTGCTCCCAAAGCATTGAGTATTCTTCGTCCAATCAAGACGTTGTAAGAGGTATCAACTTCTACCAATAAAAATCTCACTGTCAGTATTCGATGAGTTCTTCCATCACCAAAGGTTGTCAGCAAATCTACAAATCCTCTAGTATGTTCCGTTTCCCCTGCAAATTTGAGCAGGGGCTCCGGGTATGACTTGATCATATCCATGGATAGGTTTAACTTCAAAAAGGTTGACCAGTACAAGACATCAGTTGAGCTTCTCTGATCAATAAGTATTTTGTGTACCTTTCAATTAGCTATAACGGCAGAGATGACCACAAGATCATCTTGGTTTGGATCATGGATGCTTAAGTCTGCATCCATAAACGTTATCGGGGGCAGTGACCTCGGTGGTAGGATGTTCACCAAGTTAATGCTCCGCAGATGTCTTCTTTGTGCTGACCTAGAGCTTCCTCCTCTTGCGAAACCTCCAGCTATTGTATGATTTCTCCAAGATGTCCTCCACCATTATTGTCTTCTCTGTTCTCTTGCTCAGACTGATGTTGTGTTTGAGGTTGAGTTGTTGCGACCTCTGTCTGTCCTCGGCCACGACCTTGACCTTGTCCTCTCCAAGGTCCTCCTCGTCCTCGTCTTCCTCCTTCTCGGCCACCCCCTCGACCTCGACCTCTACCGCCTTGACTCTGCTGAATGAAACAATTTAAAGATCCTGACCTAATCAGGTTTTCTATCAAGTCACAAACCTTGATGCATTCCCCGGTGGTGTGACCTGAATTTTGGTGGTACCAACATCTCTTGGTCGGGTCGGCGTTAGGAAGACTTTGTACGGGTTGTGGCAAACGTACTAATTCCAAGTTGTAGGCTTCTTGTATTATGGCGTCTCAACTAGCATTCAATGGCGTGTAAACATCATATCTGCCCATTCACTTCTGCTTTACACCCGTTGAGGTGCTTGGTGCCTCGGCTATTTTCGAGGCCTCTGCATTCTCTTCATTGCCAATGTACTTTGTCGCCCGTGCTCGGAGCTCGTCCATAGTAGATGGAGGCTTGCCGTATAAAGTGTTTAAAAATAGACCTGGCTTCAGTCCAACTGTGATGGCGTGCATGGCCACAGTCGGGTGCAAGTTCGGTATGTTGAGGCAAGCTTTGGTAAAACGGGACATGAATTGTCTGAGTGGTTCGTTTCTTCCTTAGAAACGTGATGCAAAGATGTTGAGACGATGGTCATCGGTTTAATGCCAATGAACCGAGCTACGAATTTAGAACATAAAGTTCTAAAGGAGTCGATTGAATTCTGGGGTAGAGAATAGTACCATTGCAGAGCTATTCCCTTTAAAGTAGTGGGAAATAGTCTACAATGTACTCTTAAATCTCCCGAGAACAAATTGGCTTGAGTCATGTAAGCCTTGACATGGGCATCTGGGTCTGACGTTCCATCATAAGGATCTACTTTCAGCCACTTCCACTTTCCAGGTAACTAGGCTCTCATAACTTCTGTGGTAAAGGGGTGAAAGCCTTCCATGTAAGCTTCCAATTCGGGATTCAGTCTTGGTGTTGGCGTGCTCTGGAACAGTAATTCTTGGTTGACCTCGCGTGACACTCTGACGACACTTCCTGGTTCTACACTAGGAATCCTATGATGTAATTCTCCCTGACCTCGATCTGTATCGACGACAGTGGTGGGCTGAGGTCGCTCTTCTGCGAGTATGTCAAGAGTCATTTTAGATTGCTTGCGTTGGTCTTCGTTGAGATTTTGATTGTTTCTAATGTTCACCTCGGGTTAGTCTTGTCTTTCTTCGACTATGGGAATAGATTCACCTCGGTTTGGCCTCGGGGACCTTCTGGATCAACCTTGGTCCTCTTTGAGGTTTGAATTCCTACTTTACTCTTTTCTACATCTTCTAACAGTGATGCGGGAGTCCGCTAGCGAGCAACTATTCTCTTTGAATTTTAGTAATATGGTGATGTAGTGCTACAATTTCATTTCTGTGAGCCTCGCGTTGATCCTGCATGTCATTTCTAAGGTTGGCCAGGGTTTCCTGCATGAATTCCATGTTCTTCCTGAGGACTTCAAAGAGCATTGGATCCAACATCGCGAACGTGTTCAATTGCAACAAAGTGGGACGACTCTTGTGCTTGTGGCAGGCAAAGCTTTAATCGGCCCCGCGGTGGGCCCCAAATATTCTTACCGAATTGAGATGAGCAAAATACTTGAAAGGTTGAGCTATCGTATCCAAACTCCAATGCTTGACGATTCGATCCGTTCCGAGTAGGCAATTCTCCAAAAACCGAAATGGGTGTCCACCTGCGATGACACTCCGACATTCAAGTCAATAGAGGTCAATTATCTCAATGAATGAATAACAAAGTGATAGATTCTAAGTTCGTTTACTCCCTGTGTTAAGATACGTATATATGCCTGTCAAAACAGCCTCAAAGTAACTGACCGAGAAGTTACCAAATAGTTGCAGGTGGATCCCGAGATGGGGGGGAAGGTAAGTTACTGACTTCCTAAATTTCAAGGTTGAGTGACAACTAACCCGGATTGAATAATAACCGACCCGAGGAGGTCGGGTGGTGACCGTACACAAGCCCGCCAAGCTTCGAGTTATGTATGATGAGTGAGTTTTAATAATATACCATTGAACCCAAGGACTATATGAATGTTTTGAAATGATATCTGTTAAGGCCGAGCTAAGAATATCTTTAATTGGGTGTTATAATTAAAGGATATTTCGAGCATCCTTCAATAGTCAGATTGCAACTCGTACAACTGACCTTAGGAAATTCCATCCGAGCTATACTTGTATTACCGAGTTCGACTTGAGCCATTCAAAAAGACTGACAAAGTATTACCATGTTTATATAAGTTGTTTGTCATGTTTATATAAGTGGTTAATTGAGTATGACATCTGAATAAATAAGCACATGTCTAAGTGGTTTGCCATGTTTATATGAGTGGTTAACTAAGGATAACATCTGAATAAATAAGTACATGCCTAAGTGATTTACCATGTTCATATAAGTGGTTTGTCATGTTTATATAAGTGGTTAACTGAGTATGACATCTGAATGAATAAGTAAATGTCTAAGTGGTTTATCGTGTTGATATAAGTGATTTGTCATGTTTAAATAAGTGGTTAACTCTATATGACATTTGAATAAATACGTAAATGTCTAAGTGATTTACCATGTTCAGATAAGTAGTTAGCCATGTTTATATAAGCGGTTAACTGAGGATGACATCTGAAGAAATATGTCTAAGTGGTTTACGATGTTTAAATAAGTGGTTTGCCATGTTTATATAAGTGGTTAACTGAGGATAACATCTATAATAAATACGTACATGTCTAGGTGGTTTACCATGTTCATATAAGTGGTTTGTCATGTTTATATAAGTAGTTAATTGAGTATGACATCTAAATAAATACGTACATGTCTAAGTAGTTTACCATGTTTAGATAAGTGGTTAGCCATGTTTATATAAGCGGTTAACTGAGGATGATATCTGAAGAAATACGGCTAAGTGGTTTACCATGTTTAAATAAGTAATTTACCATGTTTAAATAAGTAGTTTGCCACGGAAAACCCAACAGGAAATATGGTTAGCTTTGTTGGCTTAAGTGATTAGCTTAGTAATAGTTTCGCATATATGGATTGCAATTTTATATTTGACAATATTACCCTTTTATATACAACAAAAACAAATGTATTCTCTCTTTTTTACTGGAATCCATGTGACATATAAAAATGTGAAATAAGAATTACATGAATTATGATTATGATGTCAAATATCATTTTCGAAAATATATTTAGTTACTATAACATCATCAGTTATCAAAAGCATGTTTTTGAGCAAAGAGCAAAATTTAAGTGATAATGATTTTATGCTTTCCGGCAAGCCACAATACCTAATGTTTCACCTGTCTCTTTCCTATTTCATTTACTTTTCACTGCTCTCTCCTCTCTATTGCATTTTTAAAATTTCACTTTCAACCTCACGGTGACAGAACAATGATTTTATTAGAAACTCTCATCTCTCTCTCAATCAAATTGTTTAATAAATAACACTACAGTACTTTCTCTCTCTGGATTTATTCTCTTCTCTCACTCAATTATAATGACGCAAACAAGATCTGTAATTTTGTTAAGTGAAAACAGAGACATGAATCATTGACTTGAAAATTATACACCAATTCAAACAACTAAAAAATTTACATATTAAAGCAGATGACTGAACATTAGAGAGTAAACTAAAAAAGATGAACAGTGACTCAAAGCCAGAAATAAGAAAATCAATGAAGCATGATACACTTTTAGATGGAGGTATAGAGTTTATTCTTACTTGTTTAAGCGCAGAAACCTCTAATTAAATTAAATGCGTTCTTCAATGGCGTGTTCTTCGTTCTCCGGCGAGTCCTTTCTCTTTTCCGGCGATTCACGGCAAGATTCGATTCCTCCTCTTTCTCACTGAATTTCTCTCAAAAATCAACCCTCAAGTATTTGTGAACTCTGAAATTATGGATTCCCCCTCCCTCCATTAAAGAATGCATCCCTATATATAGGCCCAAAATCTATTTCCCGGTTTCACCAGTTTACTTTCCGGTGGTCACCAACCAGGAGCCGAATCAAAACGACACAATGTATATAGTTTTCTTTGAATGGAACGACAAGGCACAAGTCTAGACGCTTTAGCTCTTCCAGTTTACCGGTTGCAAGAAAAATGAGTCCAAAACGGTGTAACACATCAAGTGAAACGGCAGAGCAAAGGTGTAGAAGATAATGAATAGTGGCGGTGCAAATCATGTTTTGTCACGTGTCCATCCCCTTTTATTTGTTTTATTACTTTTACGTATTTTTTTTTAGACTTTATTTTTATTGTTATTTTTTATATTTTTTTATTTTTATTTTCATTCATTTTTTATTGTTATTATTATTATTATTTTTGTTTTCTTGATTTTTTTTATTATTTCTCTTCTTTTTTTATTTATTTATTTTTCTCTTTTCTTATATTATTTTTTCCTAATTTTTTAAATAAAATTTTTATTTTAAAATTTAAACTCAAAATGAAGTAGAAATATATTTTTTTATTTTTTCATTTTTCACTTGAACAAAATTGAATGTTGAAACTCATCATTTAAAAAAAAAAAATCTAGATCTCATATCAAAAGTCAAAAATTGACGTATGAATAATAGACATAAAACACAAGTATAAAGTTGAAGGTGAAACTTTTTAAGATAATAGACTTATATGAGAGCAAAACTCTTAAAAATCCACAAGCAAAACTCTTAAAAATCCACAATTTTTATAAATTGATGCATATTTATGTGTAATCTAGGAGAAAGATTGATATTTTTTTTATTGTACAGAAGTCATGTTAACTAGCACAACTGTAATACTGATTTTTTTTTAAGTTGTGTTAGGTAAAACTTCAATGTATTTTTTTATTTTTTATTTTTTAGCTTCTTTTTTTTTCACCTGGTTAATTTTTTTTAAACAGTAAACATGCTACATATCACAACTTTAGTGTAGGGATCTTCTTCACACGACTTCTTTTTATTGAAAAAAAAAAAAAAACGTTTCCAATGACACTCGGCCAAGGAAGACATTTTATGTTTTTGAATGTGCGAAATTCCGTTTCCATGCGTTTAGCCACTTAGATCCCAATAGATCATACAGCTATGCGCGTAACGTGGCAATCCCTTGAATGAGTGCGAAACCACGAGTCAGTTTTGGGTACCCACAACAAGCCAAACCAACCATCATTCACATGCCACGATTTGAAGCTCCCTCAAACCTAACAACATGCACTGCCACCAACTTTCAGTTAGCATTGCATACGTGTTCAAACACCTTTCCCTCTTCTTCTCTATTATATAAACGACATCGTATGCAGTTCGTTACAAACATACATACCATCCATCCATGGCAACGTTGATTAGGTCACCGGCAATGAGATTGGCGCTCCTGGCGGTGTTGGCGTGCCTCTTATGTGAGGTTTCGCACGCGGGATTGGCCGGGAGCAAGACGGAGATCGCCGACGTGAAGATGAACAAGGAGGTGCAGGATCTGGGGCGGTTCTCGGTGGAGGAGCATAATCGGAGGGTGAAGGAGAAGCGGGGAGCGGAGGCCGAGGAGGAGGTGGTTTTCGAGGAGGTGGTGGAGGCGCAGCAGCAAGTGGTGTCTGGGACCAAGTACTATCTGAAGATATCAGCCATGCAGAGTGGCGGAGGACGTTCTAGAACATTCGATTCCGTTGTGGTGGTCAAGCCATGGCTTCGATCCACACAGCTTCTAAACTTTACTCCTTCCCCATAGGCTACTCCATCAACAATCTGAGGCGGTCTCAGGACTAGTAAATAAAGCTTGTGAAATAAAAATGCTATGTAGTATTGGAAATTTTCGATTTCCAAAACAATATCATATAAAGATTTGTCCTCTTTCATTATTATACGTGTAAATTATAAGTATATTTTCATTGTTAGCAGTTTAATATTTTTCAGTTTTTGCTTATTATTAAACAAATACTTTTGACACAATTTAAATAGTTAGATTAAAAATAATTATTATATTGTATTAATAATTTTTACTTATTATCAAATAAATATTTCTGAAATGATTTAAATGTTTAATTTTAAATAAATAGTTTCTATATTTATATCAATAATTTGATTTCTATCTAACTAAATATACTTGTGATAATTTTTTTACTTTACATAATCTGTAAAAAGAACTTTAATGAGAATCACTTCATATAGCATAATTGATAATATTGAAACAAACAACTAATAATGAATGTAAAATTTTAATGAAAATTAATAAATAAATAAATAATAAAAAGTTAAAAAGAAATATATTGCAAGACAATATATTCTACTTTATAATCACTGAATTGAGTGTTCTACTTTACACTTTTTGAATTTGGTGTTTTATTGAATGTTTTATAAATTACTTTATATGATGTTTTATTATAATATCAAGATGACAATTAACATTTTAAAACTTCTATAACTTCTCTATTTTTCTCCAATCTGTGTTGCGTTCTTCTTTTAATTATAATATCATTATCAACATGTGCTACTTTTTTTTTGTTAATCAATGATATTTTTATCATTATTTCTTTATTCTTTTCTCAAGAATAACTTTCTCGATTTTTCTTTAAATTTTTCTCCACTCAAGACTTTCTCAAGATGTCTCTCGAGGGAAGTTGGCTTCTTGAATTTTCTTGTCCTTGAGTTTAAACCTTTTTTTTTTTTTTTTTTTTGTTTTTTTTTTTTTTTTTTTTTTTTTTTTTTTATTTTTAACTTTTTTTTTTTTTTTTTTTTGAGATGTATATAGTAGTATTACACATTTAATTTGGTCTAAAATACATTTTACCAAAGAGAATGATTCTTAAGAGTACATAGGTATACATCAAGAATCGTTCTCAAAAAAGACGGTATTAAGAAATTTTTATTTCTCTCCAATTTTTTTCGAACAAAACATTAAACGTAGTTTCCCACGTATTCTTTAAATCAAACTTCATTATAATCATGATTATAATTGTTACGATTTTTAAGACTACTTTTATGCAGTATAATGATACGTGGACTTTTCGAAATAATGCCAAAAAAAATTTGCTCCTTTCTCAAGATTTTCGATTCACGGTTTATCAAGGCTACTTAATTGATTCCAAGCTGAAATTCATGGCTTTCAATAGAATTTAATGGGAGATATGGATTTCTTTTCTAACTTGGGATGTTTTAGTATCGAGATCCCATTTCAAACACGTCAAGTTCTTCCCCTTATCTTCCAAACAACGTCAAGGCATTTATTGTTGTTGTTTTTCTTTATCATTGGTTTAGTTTTCTTCACTGAAGATGGATGAAAGTGGTAGAAGTCAAAATTGAAGTTGAAAGTCGTAGGCTGTGAAATATTAGATAAACAAGGATTAGGGGAAGGTTAGACCAAAATAATTAGAAGAAATCTAGGAAGAAGTCTATAAAGGAGATTACTTCTGAAGAAAATTAATGAAAAAGTGAAAGTATTAAATTAACAACAATTCATTATTCATTCAAGTTAGAAGTTTTAAGATCAAGTATTTTTATTTATAGTGTTTTTGGACATCCAAGCTTGTAGAAGAGGCTTGAAACCCCAACCCTAACTCTAAGTTGTGTCCAAAGTTTCAAAATTCTCTCAAATAAGAGGCTTTCATGTGTCAATCACACTTTTCATGTGTATATGACACGTCTACCATGACTCATGTACACGTTATACCCTAACTTGTCACACAAGCTTCATATTTGGATGTCCTAAACCTCGCTTGTCGTCCAAGCTTCTCTTTTGGACATCATACAATTGCATTGGGCTTAAAGAAGTCCAATTGTAACCCTGGATGCAATGTACTATGTTATTCCAACTCTAGTTTATTCATGGCTCAAATACAATGCTCAAAATCCTATACTATTTGGCCTAAAACAATGTTCAAAATAAATTCTTAAACTAAAGTGATCTCTTTAAGATTGAACTTGGACCCAAAAGACTGATTGGAGGTCCAAACAAAATCACGGTAAGCTTGTGATCAATACTCTAACTTTTTGACATCTTTATTTTGTGACTAAGGTAGTTAGGGCATATGCCATCATTCTCTCCCTCTTGAGAAGGATTTGTCCTTAAACATGCAATGTGCTCAAGGACAACAACCTTATTGTTATTTACTTACTTAGAATCCCCTTCAGGTCAAACACCATTGTAAAAACAATCAAATAGTAAAAAAATGAAATATGTACAAAAAAATTAAAAAGAAAGAGAATTTGCTTTCCAAGGTCAATGCACTCCATACCTTACATCATCATCATCATCATAGTAGTAGCATGTTTGTCTGCTAAGATATTTAATACTATTCATTTTTCATAATTATTAAATATGTTAATACTATTCATTTTTTATTTGTTATTTTTGCAGGGTATATTTAGGCGCATTGCCATCATTTTACAGAGGATGATTAATTGTGGCCATGTTTTTGAAGGCACTCCTGCCTTTGATGAAACTTAAGCGGCCCTGGCATTAGCTTGTGGAGTTACTGATGAGGGGGTGGTATACACTAGTTGTAGTCGTTCAGTTTGTGGGAGGAGCCCAACTTGTAGTTCTTAGACATTATATGACATTATATTTGTTATGTACTTTTTGACTTATTGAACTTTTAATGTAATAGTGACTTATTTGATATATCCATAGTAGTCTTTAATTTACTGATGTCGAATGTTTGCATTATATATTGCATGGTTGATTAATAAAAGTACATTACAATTCATGAACAACACACAAATAGTAAAAGTACATCAATTGTCCCCAAGATTAACATATGTTGGATCAACACTTGTAAGTTGTGAAAATGTTTACATTCTACTAACATAAACATTGTGACCATAATTTTGCCACAAAGTAGGCATATGTAGACCACAGAATGTCAATAATTGGTAATGGATAGTCATCCCTCAATTTCACTTGCACAAAATTTTGGCTTATTTAGGACATTATCAACTGCATTATAATAATAATTTAAATGAATTCAAAGAAATTCTTACCTAAACAAAGTGGGAACCATAAACATGACCTATACATATTATTCGATATGAACTGGCATCAGTAGGAGGTTTTGTTCTGAATGGAAATATTGTCACATTTTGCTTCAATGATAGGCATACCAAAAGAACATTATATCTAAATGCTATTATGTATCTCATATCTGGAATAGTCATCCATTTATTTGTACTAACCTGAATAATACAAAAATAATTATTTCATAACAAAGCAAGATTCAAAAAAATAATATTTTCAATTGCAAAGAAGCTTACCATAGCAATGTCATCAACCAATAACGACCATTTTAGCACTTCTATTTGTTCATTCCCACCTAGTATTGTAGCATATTCATCACGTTATTGAGATATTTCTTTAAACAAATCCATTCTGACAAAGGGTCATGACTCCTCATCCATTCCCAATAATGCAACAATAGCTCGATATCCACAATGACCACCAACCTTTACATCAGTCACACCCATTATGTATGGGTGACAAGAAGGATGAAGTTGATCCAGCATCGGGATCACATTACTCTTAACATGAGACTTTGGTGGATGCATATCTATTTGTGCCTTCAATGAAGAATTATTATCATGCATGGAATGAATCTTGTCAACATGCTCAAATATGATGGGTCACGCTTGGTTGACTGTGCTAATCGATTTGTTTTACACTTATGTGACCCTTTAGTTTTGACTATATCAACTGGAGAACACATAGATGTCATATCAGGATATGCAATTTCACTTAACTTACTCTTAATTGTCACCTTGCCGACTATATCAACTTGTTTGAAACAATTTAATATAACATCAAATTCTTGCTGAATAGATAATTTTGAGGATGATTCACTACATGACATATTAGAGAAACTGAGTCTTGTCCACATTACATGAACTTCAGTAAGAGGCATGACACCCACCAACTCGCATGTACATGGAAAACTGGAAGTTCGCCTCAAAACACATCCACAATGATCACTATCAAACCCAATATGTTTCACTCAATCAAATTCTTCAACAATGTTCATTAATGCATATTTGGACACAAATCCCACCAGACGTTTATACAAAGTCACATTGAAAGTGTGACCAACAACATGCAGACTCATCTCAAATGATGCCTTGATTTCGTTATGTTGGAGTATAATGACATTGCTCACGACATCCTAACATGTACACAAATCTCCCATACTATTTTGCAATATTCGCTTCAGGTTTCAATGAGCTTGTTCAACCCTACAAAACCTAAATAAAAGTTAGAAAGTCCATACCAATACAATTAGACCAATACTTAACAAAAAAACATCATACCTGTTTGAAGTGAGATTCCCTAAATGCATGAATTTGTCTATCCATGCCTTCAAGAATTTTTCCTTGTGTGGAATCAATCATGTCTTATTTACATATTCAATAAATAAAGGCCATGGGGGACAAACACTTTCAAAATGTTTAAGACAACCCTCAAATGAATCAACATTTGTACAATCAATGACATTTTACATTTTGCTTTGACATTTTTATTGATGTGGAACCAGCATAACAAGTTAGCAGCTTTTGGAAAAATAATGCTAATTGCATAACAATCACTTGAGGGTGTACATCACTAGTTAGAAACAACCCTTTTACTTTTTCCAATGCCCAAGTAAAGTTGTTTTCACGTTCATTAGATAACAACATAAAGGCAACCAAGAAAGTCAATCTAGTAGAAGTAACACAAACTATCTCAAGCAACAACAACCTATATTTATTTATTCTGTAAGTGTTATCCATTAACAAAACAATGTGAAATGCATTCAACAATTTCACTGAATCGACGTGTGTTCAAAACATACCACCCACAACCTTAGAAGACATATGACACTTACTCCAATGAATGTATTAGTCATGCTCAAGCAACATCATAAGTTGTTGCATTTTTGTTCTTGGTCCTCTAGTTGATCTCTTATAAGTATATCTAACATTGTACAACTGCTTAATTGTGGTCACGTTATCCACATTGTTCTCCTTCAAGGTTAGCAGGATGTTTGTTGGCATAACTTGACTCTTCGTCATGTCCACAAGTAACACATGTTCATCACTTTTTAATCTTCCTGCATAAGGGTGACCTACTAATGTCTCAATAATGCATGAGAGTATAAACTACATATGACCTTCAACACACAACCATCTCCACTAGAAATTGGTTTGCCCCTCAATTGAAAGACAACCGCACTTCCTTGGACCAATAACACTGACATCTATTACTTGCTTGTATTTCTTGTATTGATCACTCCGTTCACAACCTAATAACACAAATGTTTTTCTTTCTTGTTGTTTATTTGCTTTGTCTGATCTAAGTATCACAATTGCAAACCCAAGCCGAAATGCAACTCCACGAACCCATTCTAGTAAAGCATCTCGTGTTGGAAATACCTACAACAAAATACATTACATGTCATCATATGAGATATCTAAATTCTTACACAAATTACACCATGAAATAAATTTACCTCATCTGTTGTGAAATGATTAGCCAAATCACCACTATCAAAGTTAACTAATTCTAGTTGTTCTATGTCCAAATTTTTATCAACTTCATCGGATATTCTTGTGCAAACATGTTCCTCCATCCTCAACTGCAATAATAACCTACATTTCCTAGTATGTAATGACTAATTCAAATGTTGAAAAAAACAAAATGTAGAATTTGTTTCTTGAAAATGACTTCTGGAATGGCCTGTTTCGAAAGCATAAAATGACTTTCAAAATGGCCTGTTCCAGAAAGTGATTTTATGCTTCTGAAACAAGCCATTTCAAAAGTCATTTTCAAAAACACAAAAAGCTTCCGGAATAGCCTGTTCCGAAACGTGAAAATGGCTTCCGAAATGGCCTATTCCGGAACTAATACTTATACTTTTGGAACATGCCAATTTCCATGTTTAGGAACAGGCTGTTCCAGAAGCTACTTGTGTTTTTCAAAATCACTTCTGAAATGGCTTGTTCCAAAGCATCAAAAATAGCTTCCGAATTAGCCTGTTCCAGAAGCTTGAATTTAAATAAAAAAAACGTTTCTAGAGAGCCTATTCTAGGAAATTTTCGGATCCTACATTTCGAAAAACAATTACAATCCACCCCACCCAACTTACCTCAAACGATCCTACATTTGTTGTCACTGCCAACCACACAAAGCTGCTACCACCACAACACCTTGTCGCTACGATCACCAATAACAACACCTTCACCTTCCTCACGCACCTTTATCTCTCACTGTTCCAATGGTTTAACAAATATGTATTGGGGCACAATGGTCTTTTCAAACGGGGTAGTTCGGGAAATTTTTAAAAGTATGGAGGTGCCCCAAGAAACTATAAAGGTGCAGGAAGAAGTCATTGTTATTTTAACCCTAGTATATTCATGGCCCCAATAAGGCCCAAAATCTTATACTACTTGGTCCAAAATAAAATCTTAAAGTACATTATACAAAATTTACAAGTAGAGGTCATTTTTTCCTTGATGCTTCATGGAGGTCCAAACAGACTCACATAGGCCTAAACTCATAGTAAACTTATAATAAAGACTCTAACTCTATGACTTTATTTTGTGACTAAGGTGGTTAGGTGTATGCCATTATAACGTATGCCAATACTTCATTTTTTGAATCATCTGTTTTGTACAATGTGCTTTTTTTTCATTGTTTGGTGTAAAAGGTTCTACTACCAAAAAAGACAAGTACTACCAATTATTAAAGAGGTTGTGCAAAGAAGAGAGGAGAAATTAATGTTGCATGGAATGCATTAAATGTTTCTCAACGTTAGAGCTTGCGAGATAATAGAGAAGGAAGAAAAAGACAATCAAGTGAGTTCAAAGCTAGTCAACGACAGAAAATTGAAATGCAACAACTACTTTATTGAAGCTTATATAAAGATATGCTTCAAAGAGAAAAACAAGAAGAATAACCATTGTTTTTGCAAGTGTTGAAATTCTGTCATTTTTATCTAGGCTTGAAAGCTTTGTAAGAACATTGTCTGCGTTCATTCATAAAAACCAGTAGAGAATGCCTAAACCATGATATACATTCAAAGGCATTACACTTTATAGTGAACAAAAATTATGATATTTTTTTATCACAAAATTATTTTTATCTTAGTAGTAACTTTTTATTCAAAGAATACTCGTTTTAAGTTATGAATGACTTGTTGAAAGAATACTTAGATTAAGCTAAGAGTGACTTATGAATAAACACTTGGTTTAGTGATAAGGAGCTTAAGAAAAGAATACTTGAATAGGGTTAGCCAAAAGTTGCTGCAAGTCAAAAGAATACTAGTGTGTATTTTGTAGTTGTAGTTTGCCTAGTAGAACCTACTAGTTGGTCAGAAACTAGACGTAGTCTATTTGATTAGGTGGACCATTAAAAAAATATAGTGCAAACTTTTTTCTTTATCTTTCTTACATGTTATTTTACTATAACTAAGTTTGTGAAAAACTTTCATTTGATCGTATGATCTTAACCAAACTTATCATCTAATAACATAATTTCAGACAATACTTGCAAAAAATTGGAAAAAGTTTTAAAACACGGTTAACCTCAATTATTGTGTTTTTTCTGTATTTGAAATGTAATGAAGGTGAACAACAAAGACGAATGAAGAAGACAAAGGACTAAGACGATAATGTTAAGGTTGATAAAAAGAAACAAAAAAAAAAAGACACCACTACGAGAGTGTTTAACACTAAAGACGAATAATAAAAGACACATCATTATTATGAGAATTTTAGATTTGAGAATAAGAGAGACGTACATAAAAATAAGTCTCAACTCATCCATACTAAATCCATAAAAATAATTTATTTAAATATTAAATGAGTAATTGAAGTTATAAAATAAAAATGTAAAATAAAATTGATTAAAAATAATGAACCGAAAGAGTAGGTGACCGATAAATAAACTAAAAACACTTATAAATGACTAAAGAATGAGATATATAATAATAAAATAACAATGATATTAAAAAATTAGAAGGAGAAGAAACGTAGGCAGGTGGAGGTTGAACTTTCTTTTTTACGTTTACCTGAGTAACGGTGGTCCCCTTGGTGGCACGAGAGAGACAGAAATCAACGCTTCCTCAATCTTTACTCGGAGTCGGGCACTGGTTGATCCGACCGAATTCAATGTCAGAGATGGCTCACACGGATCCCGAAGGCGTTGACGGTGTGCGAATGACGTGGAACCTGTGGCCGCGCACCAAGGTGGAGGCGAGCAAGTGCGTCATCCCCCTCGCTGCAACCATCGCCCTCCTCCGCCCCCACCCCGACATTCCCCCCACGCTCCCCTACGCGCCTCTCCGCTGCAAGACCTGCTCCTCCATCCTCAACCCCTTCTCGCGCGTCGACTTCGCCGCCAAGATCTGGATCTGCCCCTTCTGCTACAACCGCAACCACTTTCCCCCTCACTACGCCCAAATCTCCGAAACCAACCTCCCTGCCGAACTCTATCCCCAATACACCACTATCCAATACCAACTCAACAACAACATCAACCCTAACCTCTCCCACCCCCCTGTCTTCCTCTTCCTCCTCGACACCTGCGTCATTGCCGAAGAGCTCGACTTGCTCAAATCCGCGCTCCGCCAGGCCCTGGGGCTTCTTCCCGACAACGCGCTCGTTGGCTTCGTGACATTTGGCACGCAGGTCCAGGTGCATGAGCTGGGCTTCTCCGACATTTCCAAGGTTTACGTGTTCCGTGGGAGCAAGGACATTTCCAAAGATCAGGTTTTGGAACAGTTGGGTCTCGCCGTCGCCAGGAGGGCCTATCCCAAGGGGGGGATGATGACGCAGGCTCAGCCACCTTCTGCTGCTGTCACCAGGTTCTTGCTGCCTGCTTCTGATTGTGAATACACTCTCAATTCGGTGCGTTTCGTGAGAATGCTTGCAAATTGCAATGTGTCAATGTAGTAATGACAATGATAGTAACTGAGGACTCTCGGTTTTGATTGTTGTTGACTAATGGGTTATTCTTCAGGTGTTGGATGAATTGCAAACTGACCAATGGCCGGTTTCGCCGGGGAAGCGTCCTGCACGGTGTACCGGCGTGGCGTTGAGCGTCGCAACGGGGCTGCTTGCTGCTTGTAATCCTGGGACTGGGGCTAGGATAATTGCTTTGGTTGGGGGTCCCTGCACTGAAGGACCTGGTTCGGTAAATGAATTTATGTTCTTCTCGATTCTGCTTTGGGCTTTGGTCATTGGTGATGATAGATTTTGTTACAAATGGGGGTGAAGGGCTTGATGTTTCGGGGAAAGATTTGGAGGGATTTTCATCAAAATTTACTTTTGTGAAGGACTTGCCGTGTGGTATTTTTGATGCTGTAGATATTGATTTTAAACTTTCTCTGCAGATTGTGTCAAAAGATCTATCTGATCCTGTGCGTTCTCATAAAGATCTTGATAAGGATGCGGCACCATACTTCAAGAAAGCAGTCAAGTTTTATGAGGGTCTTGCTAAACAGCTGGTTAGCCAGGGTCACGTTTTGGATCTTTTTGCATCAGCCCTTGATCAGGTATGTGCTAGCTTGCAAATTTTCTGATACATTTCGCTGCCTATTTTTCTTGTTGATATGTTGTTAGTAATGTCATGCTAATATCCTTATGAGTGTCATTTTATTTCTCCTGCTTTCAGTTATAAGTCCAAGCTATTACTATCTTAATACTTACCTGGGAGCTTTCTTGCGGATATATAATGAAGTTCTTATTTATGCTGTGAGGAGGATCTTTAGAATACAGTTGATATTGTTATCAGACTATGTTGCAACTTTGACAATTAAGAACAGACTGTGCTGTGCTCATTTTCATCCTCTTCTGTTTGGTAGACATTAATGTTTTGAAATTTGAATTTATAGGTTGGAGTAGCAGAAATCAAAGTTGCAGTTGAAAAAACTGGTGGCCTTGTTGTACTGTCCGAAAGTTTTGGTCATTCAGTCTTCAAGGACTCTTTTAAGCGCATTTTCGAGGATGGGGAGCAATCTCTTGCTCTTTGTTTCAAGTGGGTCTTTCAATATTTTGTTGTATACTTTAATTTTAAATTCAATTCACCCCAAGGAAGTTATTTATTTTGGCTTGTCTATATTCTATTTCACTTTAATCTTGTATAACTTATTACTCCCCTCTATCACCATTTCAGTATGACTCACAGTTGATGCCTGAAATTTTCTGTTGGGATATGTTGAATTGCTATGCTTTTAGTTCTTGATTCTTTAGCATAAAATCTGTATCTACCTGGTGTTTTAGTACCTACTGGTCAAGGGGTTATTTATTGTTTTATTTGAAACTTGTAACATTGTTCCAACATGTGTTGTCGTAGTGGAACGTGTTGAAATCCCTTAATTATATGGCTTAGTTTGGTGTTTCTCTTACGAGCTGTACTAAGGAGAGAACAACGAATTTTCTATAGATGTCTTGTAAAATATGGACTCATGAAAGGGAAAAGGAGGGTGTGGGCAAGTAAAAGAGTCAGCTTATTATATATTTTACTAAAACAGGGCCATCGATCCCTCCCTGAATAAATATTTAGCCTTGTCTAATAATCCATGTGTGGGGGATCTGGGGTTTAAGTTGCACATTTGGAAATGTTTTAATCAATTTGATGTAAATTTAGGTCTTGATAGACTTCGGGTTTTCTAGTTTTGATGTCATTCTATTGCCTGAAATTTAAAGCTTCCTTATCATATATTTAAGAGTTTTTCCGTACGAATCAAGAATTGAAAAGAAAAAGATAAGAAAGACTTTTATTGAATAGAATAAAAAAAAAAAAAGAAATAGGAGATCAATCTCTTTTCCAAGGGTTTCCCCTTCACAAAGGATTTCTCCTTTCACAAAGAGTCAATGCTGAATTTACAATCACAAAAATCACCTTTTTTCCCCTATCCTTCTCCCCCTTTTATATCTAACTACCCCTCTAACTAACTAACTAACTAACTAACTAACCCATTAAAATTGTTATTATCTTAACTAATTTCTCCTTCTCCTTATCTATTATTTTGTGTATCCATATGTATGATTATTGACTTGATCTTTCAGTTTTTATCATGTCTGATAAAAGCCTTTTCTACTTGGTTTAATTTCTTTTCTGTCCCCTCTTTTTCTCTGGCAAGCATGCTCACTGCCTACTTTATTTATTTAACAGTGGAACACTTGAGATTAATTGCTCCAAGGAAATCAAAGTTCAGGGTATAATTGGACCTTGCACATCACTGGAAAAGGTTGGATTTGGATCATGTTTATGTTTCAAACCTTAATTTCCTGTTGTGTAGTGACTCTAAAGTTGGGATTTATGTGGGGTCATCAAAAATAAAACTGAAATAAATGTATATTTGGAGTTTGGTGATCACAATCTATCACATACTGCAGAAAGGGCCTTCTGTTGCTGATAGTGTCATAGGAGAGGGAAACACAACAGCTTGGAAACTGTGTGGCCTTGACAAGAGTACATGCTTGACTGTGCTGTTTGATCTTGCGTCAAGTGACCGTTCAAACACTCCAGCTGCTGCTAACCCACAGTTGTACTTGCAATTCCTTACAAGGTTATGTTTGAGAACTTTCATGAATAGAAACTTGTTTTTAATATGTTGTGTGTATTTCCCCTTTCTTACTGATCACTAAATAAATTGGTCATGTTCTTATTGCAGTTACCAGACTCCAAATGGTCAATCAGTGCTTCGGGTCACCACAGTAACTAGAAGATGGGTAGATGTTGCTGTTAGCTCTGAGGTAGTTTCAGTTTTTGTTTTTCCATTTTGTGGCTAAATGGAAAATTTTAACAGAGTAATTCATTTTTGAAGAGAATTTGAAATGATTTATAACAAAATATTTAGTTTTAGTTAGGAATTTCAAAAGAAATTGAAATTCTACAATTATATAGGAGTAATTTGAGTACTTAAAATTAGATAATTTTAAATTTCACCTAAAAAGTAAGAATTTGAAATTCTTCATACTTTAAATTCACGTCTCTTCTCTTTGTACTTTCTCCCTAATTTTGAGACACTGTTGGCTTGTTCGAGGTTAGGGCAGTGTCAGTTTGATGTTATTTTGGATTGATGTCGGCAAAGTTTTCCTTTGGACTTGTGATTATTTTTAGACCAACATCATCAATGTTATTTTACCATCATTGTTGGCCAATGTTACTTTCAAGTTGAGGTTAGTCACGGGTTTTCCTGGTCAACATGAGTGATGTCTTTCGGCTGATGTCAAACATAATTTTTTCAGTTGATGTCAGTCAGAGTCGTCTTGTTTTTTGGCCAACATGATCTTTTGGCCAATGTTGGTTGATTATTTCTGGATCGACAATATTTTCTCGGCTAACATAGATTGGACTATTTTTTGGTCGATTGCCAACCAAAGTGTTTTTACAGTCTTTAATAGGGGTTATTTTTTCGGTTGACATTTTTGGAATTATATTTTACAGTTGAAGGTGAGAAAAACATTTCTCTACAACTGTTTGGTTATGGATTAAGGAGTAGATGATGTGGACATGCATTCTAATCTATGCCAGGTTTAATAATTAAATTAATTTCATTCAAGAAGAATGAATTCAAGTTACCTATTGATCAACAGATAATAGATGTACAGTAGCCAAGTTAAAAATACTCCAATCTGTGGGCTTTGGTAGGTATCCTTTAGCACAGAATTTTGTGCTTTATCCTAGTTTAGAGCCCACTACAAAAAAAGGAAGGATAATCCAAAAATTGATAACTAAAGTAGTAACTTTGAAGAAGGTAGTAGTTTAGGGTTATGCTTTTCGACATTGTTGGCATGTGGATTTTTTTTTGTCTCCAATAGTGCATTTTTATTATTTAAGAAGGCCTTTACTCAAAAAGATAATATATTTTATCTTCAGGAATTGGTCCAAGGATTTGACCAAGAAACTGCTGCAGTAGTAATGGCCAGACTTGCGTCTATAAAAATGGAGACAGAGGTATATCTCAAGTTTTTTTCTTATTTTCCACTATTTCGTAAATATATTTACCATTGTGGGATTTATTCGAAGTGGCTATAAATTTTTTCTTCGTCCAAATGGGTGATTATTGATGTCTTCGGAAGTGGCAGCTTTGATGAACTTTTCACTTGTTTAATCTGGTATTTCTTAGTTATATTTTTCAACTTTTGCAAATACGTGATCAATTTATCGTAAGTTCTATTTTGTTCAAAGTGGAGTTTTGGGTGTCATAGGAATGTAAAATGTGGTGAAGGATTTCTCTCTAATCTTATATTCATGTGACAAGAACTGATGGATTGGCAATTCATATTTTCTTAGGTCATCTCAGATTTAGTTTTAATTTCTTTGTTTGGACTTATTTAATAGTTTAGTAAAATGACTTCTATGATTTAACTTTGAACTTGTTTCCCATCTTATTCAGATATGGCCGTAGATTTTCCCTTTTGTTCAGAGGCAGCTTATTTCAATTTGATACTTTTATGCTAATAAATAACATGCTGTAAATTACAGTTATAGTTGTGGAAAATTTTTTTACATGAACTTTCAGACTTAGATAGTGTCGTGTGTTCAATCAGGAAGCATTTGATGCCACACGATGGTTGGACCGATTACTCATACGCCTGTGCTCTAAATTTGGTGACTACCGTAAGGATGACCCGTCATCTTTTACATTAAATCCATCATTTTCCTTGTTCCCCCAATTTATGTTCAATCTGCGAAGATCACAGTTTGTACAGGTGCCATTTCTTGTAATTTTCTTTATGTATTACTATTGCTTTGCAAACTAATTTTAAATTTGCGGAGTTTGGGTGTTGAAATTTATTGGCAGGTTTTTAATAACAGTCCAGATGAGACTGCATACTTCCGCATGTTGTTAAATAGGGAAAATATAAGTAATGCCGTCGTCATGATTCAGCCATCTCTAATATCATATTCATTCAATTCATTGCCTGCACCAGCACTGTTAGATGTGGCTTCCATTTCTGCGGACCGAATTTTGTTGCTTGATTCATATTTTAGTGTGGTTATCTTTCATGGAATGACAATAGCTCAATGGCGAAACATGGGATACCATAACCAGCCAGAACACCAGGCATGTACACTTCTCATTGATGTCCTGCCAAACAAGTTACTGTCACATTTGAATTCTGCTCTCAAAATGATTGACTATTAAACATTTTTGTATAGTCTTGTATTGGGCGCATTATAGCTCTCTGCCAGTTTATGATGGAAATTATTTTATTCGTAGCCTTTTTTGTGATTGAAGTCATGTGTTTTATTTGTCACTGGTTCATGTTCTGGCTTTGCTAATAGCTTTAATACGTTGCAGGCGTTTGCACAACTATTACAAGCTCCCCAAGATGATGCCCAAATCATAATTAGAGAACGTTTCCCTGTCCCAAGATTGGTAGTGTGTGATCAACATGGTTCCCAAGTAAGTGCATGCATTATGTTGTTTCCTTATCCTGAAATTCCTTTTGTACCGAGTGTTGCTGATGTTTACCACTTTCACAATATATTAGGAGAAACTTGTTTCATTAATCCATTTTGCTTGGTAGGCTTAGACTTTCTTGATGGGAACCTTAGTGGGTTTCATTGATGTTGAACAGGCTAGATTTCTATTAGCAAAGCTGAATCCGTCAGCAACATACAATAATGCACATGAAATGGCTGCTGGTTCAGACGTAATCTTCACTGACGACGTGAGCCTTCAAGTTTTCTTTGAACATCTGCAAAGGCTCGCTGTGCAATCCTGATAATAGTAGTAACTCACAGATATTGATTTTGGACTTTGGTTCGGACTGTGCGCCAATGATGTGTGCTACGTTTTGCTGTTCCATTCCGGTTATTTTGTTTGTTCTTAAAGGAAAGCAGGTCGTGGGCAATATCAATTGAGGAATAAAGAAAGTTGTGAAGTGTTATTCTTTAGGGCTACGGTCGGATTTTTTTCACGGAGAAATAAAGGCCTCGAAAGTGTTTTGAGTTATGGTGTTGCGGAAACGAAGGATAATGAAATGTAAGTTAAAGAGCTACTTGCGTGAATGCAGCTAAGCAAATGAGGGAGAGAGATAGTTTCTTATAGCATTTTTTTCTATTTTGTTTTATCAATTGATATAGGTAGTTGGTTTACTTGTCTCTAGGTTGCATAGTAATTAAAGTCATCTTATTAAGTTGGAGTTTAATACAATTATAATATTTGCAATTCTGTATATGAAGTTAGGATTGCATGACACATTCTGATGAGTGAATCCTTCTTTATGTAGTTTCCTTTTCTTTTCTTTTTTTCTTTTTTATTTCCATAGTCTCGAGCTGACCTCAAAATGTGATACTAATTTGTTGTGCACTAATTATTAAGTTGTTTTTGTGTAACCATTCAATGACTGGAAAATGTTTTACAAGCAACAGAACCTTACTAGAAAGTCAAGATTATAGATATTATGGAAACATAAGTATATACCCATAAATGGATTTAGAATTTAGGATAATGTTTTTTGATTTATGGCAAGATAAGTCAAACAAACATTATCTTTTTCCATAAGTTATCTTAGAATGATTCAAGAATTAGATATAATCAATTGAATGATATAAATATAAGAACAATGAATTCCAAAGCGGTAAGAAATTCATTTTTGAACAATTCATATAATCATCAAGAAAGTGAATCATGAAAATGAAAAACTAGATATTGAAGGACAAAAAAAAAAGACAAATATCAAAAGAAACTTATGGATCAAATCTTATAAACAAAAGTTGATGTCAAATTCATTTTCTTGGTTCAAGACTCAACCATATGCTTCTAAATAACTAAAGAAATCAAAACATGGGAAGATTAGAAGATGATGAAGATGTGATAGAATGAATATAAGAATAAAAAAAATACAGACATATAAACATGAATTAACAAGAGTTGAATCTCCTTATGTCTTACTATGGTGAAATGCTTTCATAATCAACTTATGATCAATGATTCTAGTCATAATTTGAGAGTGAAAGAAGAATAACACAAATATAGAAACTTAAATAAGAATAAGAATTAAATAAGAATAAGAATTAAACAAGATATGTACATATTAATTACGAAATAAATAAGAATGATGTGCCACTTGTAGAAAAAAAAAGATGACTATGTTTCTCCAATATAAGTCCCAAGTCTTAAGTGTTGGATTAGAAACTTATCATTAGACTAAAAGTTATAATTTATAATTAGATTGTAACTCTTTATACTTAAAAGTAGGTATCTTCAAGTGTTATGTTTTAATTGTGACTTCACATATCATTAATGCAACCTGCAACACTAAATCACATGTCCCTCTTTATTCTTATGAAAATTTAGTTACACTCACTTCTCTAGGTCACACCACTAACCTTTATTTAAGTTTGAATAATCAATAAAATCCACAGTTAAAACTAAATATATTAAAGGTTGAAATTGTTGTACACAGTCATTAAAAACAACAACTTTGAGGTTGTGGTTGAAATTAAACCACATTCATATGAAATGTGATACTTAATCTCACCAAAAATCTAAATATACACTTTAGAACAAAACATACAGAGATAAGATATAATTTTATTAGAAACCATCTAAAAAAAGTGATTGTGTAATTGAATTTTGGTTACGAATAACTAACAGGTACTTTTACCAAATTTTTCAAACAAGTTAGATTTTATTACTTGATAAAAGAATTATGTATTTTTGATGAGTCAAATGTATCTTGATATATTACTCTTCAAGTTAATGTAATAAATTTAGGTTATGATATGTTTTAATCATTTTATTAAACTTGACTCTAAGATATCTTAATCATCTAATAAATTAGTTGATATACAAATACAAGAAGTTAAATCTCTTCATCTTGTCTCAATAACTCAATTTCTCTCTAGTTTAATAGATTGAATCATGATATGATCAACTGAATTTACTTAAAAGACATTATATCTTGTTAATTCAAAAGAAGGAATGAAAAAAAACATCCAATTGAATTCATCAATTAATTTAACTAGATCATTTCGAAAAATTGCATTTTATTTTGTTTTAATATGTTGATTAAAAATTAATCAATTCATTCTATCAAATTCTATTTTCCTTTATGATTTGCTAATATAATCAATCAATTAAAACAAAGATTCAATTTGTCGATTTTATTTGATATTTCTATTACATTTTAATTCCACCCAAGTTGTTGCAAATCAATTGCTTGAGAATCTTGACTCCTATTTCGTCTTATATGCAACAAATACACACTTTGAGAAAAACCTTACAATCTTAAACTAATTGATTCTCTTAGTACTGTCATCTCTCTTATATATATATATATATATATATATATATATATATATATATATATATATATATGAAATCCACAAGCATTGATTCTCTGCTGCAACTATTATTTCCATTATTTACTATAAACATGACCAGATTAATATTTTTTAATACCAATTCTTTAATTCTGAAATATGTTATCCCATAAAATCACCTACATTTTATGGTTTATTCATATCATTTGATTATGTCTTAGCTGCTTCTCTTTTAGCCATTTATTAAAAAAAGCACAAAAAGCATGACCTTTTCTCAAAACCCTTCAAAGTGCATCAAAAGTATTGGTTCAGGAGAAAAACCTCCAAGACAAACTTCCCAACCTGACATTCATCCAAACCCATCTTACCCTAGAGTTGATTCAAAAGACATTTGGTTTGACAGAGATGAAGAGAGGATTGAGAAATTTATTCAGCACAAACTTCTCCTGTGAGGGTATTGTTGTGTGCAAAGGATCCACTGGAGCTGGAGAAGTCTTTAACAAAATACAATTTTTTTGTGACTTCCTTAGGAATCCTCATGGTACTATAAAATGTTTTCATTTGGAGGAATGAAAATTAATGAAAAAATATTAACCTTTATTATTACTTGAATTTTAACTCGAGGAGGTAGTAATCCTGTTGTCCTGAATGAGGGTGATTTATCCTTGCTATATGGGATTCTCAAAGGTGTCAAATTCAATTGAATTTAAGTAATAAGCACTTTAAAATTTAAGAATATAATTTTAAAACCTTACTTTTGTAAAAAAGTCTTGACCATATAACTATCAGTGAAATTATTTGTCTTAGAGTATATCTTTTTAATATTACTCATCTCATTTTACTTGAAGTGGTCTCCTCTCATGTAATTTTCCTTAATCTCACTTAATATTGTTCATATTTGTTAAGGCGTATTTATCGTCAACGTTTGTCTATTAAAAATGAAAAGAATTGTGTTTCTTATGCGTATGTTTGATTGAAAATTAAATTATTTACGTTGATGTAAATTTAATAATTATTTTTTTAAATTCAAATATTTATACAATCTTAGAAATAGTTGTTTAAGAACATTTGAACTAAGTAATCATAAATTGAAAGTTTCATAAATTGTTAGTACTTATTTAAGAACTTTTTTTGTCACAAACAGAAATACAATAAAATTGTTTGTTAGATCACAATTAAGCTCTCTAATGGGATTTACTAAAAATTCATTGATAGATTTTATACACATGATAAAAACAAACACTACGCGAGTTTCATTTGGTGGAGATTCAGAAATGCTAATATAGTTGATGAATTTTAAAAACATAATTTTAGAGAAATTTACATCAGCATTTGCATATGACTGATGGAGAAAACAAGTTTTTTTATGGAGAAAACATAATTTATTTGTTAAGTATTATTATTTTGACATTGCTCATACATTCATCTAATGATGCTCATATCTATTCGATCTTAGGAGGTTATGGTTGAAGGATTGATTGTTGAATATATTTTGCTTAGGGTAGTCATATTGAATAGGTATAATTATTTCTTTTGTATTTCTTCTTTATTTGTAATGCTATTACATTTAATACACTACAAAATAATTTTAAATTCAATAAAAATTATATACATATTTATTTGAAAGATACTAAATAATAAAAATATAAAATGTAAACAAATTTATACATTGTAGGAATTTAAAATCTTGTCTATATGATCTAAGATAATTTTTTTATGTCCTTTTTGCAGCTAAGCTACTCAGTATTTGAAAAATAATTATTTCCGTTTAGTCTTAAGCTAACTTACTCCATGCTTTTAATTTAATAATTTGTCCTATTCACGTTTTCTAATAAAATATCAATACAATGTTTTATCTTTGACTGTTAAAAACATGAAAAAATTATAATTAACAATGATGAACAAAAACTGAATTATTACTATTGTTATATAAAAGTATTCTATATTTCAATAAATAAATATTAAATAAAAATATATTTTCCTTTCAAAATTAATAATTAAAAAGAAAAAAAATACTAATGAATGTTATGATTATTAAAATATCATCTATAATTGCATTTAAGATTTAAATAAATTAACTAATAAATATTTTTTGGAAATTATTTCTTACATTAAATTAAATAAATTAATGTAAATTATTCTCGATTATTTTCTACTTTATTTAAAATTTGATTAAGGATATATAAAAATGAGCATATGAAAAGTTAAGATTACCATTTGATATTGTTTATATTTAACAATAAAGTTTAATACAATTAAATCTAATTAGATTCACTCAACAAATGTCCTGAACTTGTTATTAAAACATTAGTATATTTCATTTTTTTATCATTTCATTAATTTTGCAATGAATATTATTAATATAAACATTAAGTAGTAAAATAAACTTATAAACAAAAACACATGCCCTAGTGCCAATGTGTTCACATCTTTATTCTGATATTTTATTTTATTAAATTAAAGTTTAACTATTATTAATTATCATTTTTCTATATTAATGTGCATATTAATTTTAATATATAGTTATTTGTATAATTTATTTACTTTTTATATTTTTTAATTTAGATTTCAGACATTATTTAAAGACATTTAAATTTAAGATTAAAAAAATTTGATATAAAAATGAAGAAATGGGATATAAGAGAATTTTAAGTTATAAAAAACAAATAAAATGGTGAGAGATACTCAGTTTTAACCCTATAAGAAAATAAAAAAAATGATTTTACTAGAAAAATAAAATATATACGAAGAAATATTTTCCTATATAGTTATAGATACATAATAATTTATTTTCTCATTATACTTTTAACTATTGGTTAGCATAAATTACTATGGTTTTTAAAAATTAATTACATATTTATAAATATACCAATTTAAGAAATAAATTTAAATTATCATAGCATTACAAAATTTAATGTCATAGTTAATGTATTCTAATTTAATGTAAAAATTAATATAAATATTTAATATTTAAGTTTTATTCCATTTTTTGTTTTTTACAATATATACCATTCCATACTCTGAATCAATTCTCACCGCTAATTTTTAATAATAAAAGCAATAAAAAATTAAAAGAGAAGCAAAGAATTGTCCTTTTTTTGTCAAAAGGAACGAATGTTTGAACGAGAAGAAAATCAAGAAGACAACTGGTCATAGGAAGCGCAAACTGACCCCCAAAACGCGGTTAATTTATGATCAACTCAAACCATGTCAACTAAAACAAAATAAATGTTTAACGAAAAAAAATAAAGAAACACACTGTCCCAGAAACTTGAGAAACGCACACCAGCTATATAAATACAGCAAATGCCACTCTGTTTTCCCATATCAAAACAAAAAACCAATTCCTCTCTCTCTTCATTGTTCTCATTTTTCTTGTCTTCTTCTTTCAAACCCTTCTCTTTATCTCTCTCAACAACAAGGAATTCAGAGAGAAAAGAGAAAGGAACAGAGGGTGTGTGGTTTTGAGTTTGATCCAGAGCAGCTAGGGTCATGGGGAAGCTGGTGGAGATCATTGACCAAGGGGTCAGGATTGCCGCAAGGTTTCACTCTAATTGCCCTCAAACAGGCCGCAAGTACTACCACCCTCCATCCCATTCCGACAACCACGCCCACCACTCCAATGGCGGAGCCAACGGCGACAGCGGTGTCAAAGAGGATGCCACCACTGCTAGGAATTTTGACATCATTCTTTGTGCTGTTTGACAAAATCAAAATTTTTATTTCTTTATTGTTCGTTTGTAGCTAGGCAATACATGCATGTAATAGTGAGTTCAAGTAACTTCCGGGTTAAAATTTTGTAGACTTCACTCCCCTTTATTGTATTCATCTTATTTTGATAACAAGAATTTTTTTGCTATAAAATCTGTAAACAGGTCAATATAATCTTTACCTGTCCAATAGAGATCACAAAGAAATTTTGTTGATCAGTATCCTCAAAGGAATAGGTATTAATTAAGTGAAATTTTTCTATAATCACCAAGATTTGAACCCAGATCAAGGCTTTTTAAATAACTGCTTCTCTTACAACTTCATGTCTCTGTCCAATAAAATAAAGGTAGTGGAATGTTATCCCCGGAAATGTTTTGTGTGAGTGCCTAGTTTGAGCATGGAGAGAATAATGTTGGAATATTTTTGCATGACAATACCTGCTTGACCTTAATGTCTGATTTTCAGCAAGAGAAAAAAGTTCAGAAACCCCAGCCGCTGCAAACCCATAATTACCTGCTGAAGTTGCTCACGACAAGGTTATTTTTTTGAGAAATTTCATTAATAATCTCCTTGCCATTGTCTTAAACTTTGGCATTGTGTTAGTGTTAGACTTTCACGTGTCTTAACGCTGCCTTCACGTGGTATACACGATTTTTTTCCTACTCAGCCTAATACATGGACACATCATTATGTAGTACTTTAATAACAGAGAGTAAAAAAATAAAAAGTTACAGTTTTATCTTTTTGTTTTCTTCTTCTTTTATCTTTTTGCTTTCTTTATTTTTGGATTCTTCTTTCTCTTCTTTCTGTATTTTTCTTCTCGAGTTTATTGTGGGGATGATGGTATCAAATATTTCAATGTTATCTTTTGTTTTTCTTTTTTCTTCTTTGATGTTGTTATTCTTTATTAGCATACGGGAGAACAATTGATCTAAAGTTTTTTATGTCATCATCCGAAACCTATTACCTCTTTGTCTCTTTTATTCTAAACTTATCAGTGTGTTGCAGGCAAAGGCAAAGTATAAGGTCAAATTCATTTTTGGCACAATCACTTGTTTAATGAAAAACAATTCAAAATTTTTTTGTTTAGAATTAATGCAATAACATAACAGTTTTTTGGTGCAATAACGTATCTTAGTTAGTTCATAGAGTGTACTTGTAATATTTCTTCCATCATCGTCAAAAGCAACAAGATCTGGCTATGCAATTTTTTTCGGGCTCAAGGATCGATACAATAACATGAGATCTCATGTTTTACTTATGGAACTTATACCTCCAATAACAAAAATTCTCCTTCATGGCACAATAAGAATGTCAATTGGCCAACAATATTTTGATCACTAATATGAATTACGTATACAGTATACTCTTTCCTCTTGTGAAAAAAATGTAACACATAATATGTTCACTACAAAAACATACTAGCTAACACCTCTAACACTATTATACTTAGTATTATTAGTATTAGTCAACAAGCAAACTAAGATAGTTTGACTTTTCAGTCTTATCAAACTTCTTGAACTTGTTTCTTATGTCCACCAAAAATTTCTTAACATATGTGGCTTTTGAGAAATATTATTCTTGATGGTCTTTTTCATATTATACTTCATGATCATAAAAATATTTTACTAGAATGAGTTCATTTGTCATATTTCATTTCTCTTTGGCAAAAGATACATCAATAGGTGCAAATTTTGTATATTTGCAAGGTTTCACTCTAATTATCCCCAAACAGGCCGCAAGTACTACCACCCTCTATCCCACTCGGACAACCACGCCTACCATTCCCACGGTAGAGCCAACGGCGACGGCGGTGTCTAAGAGGATGCCACTATGCCGGTGCTAGGAATTTTGAGATAATTCTTTGTGCTATTTGACAAAACCATATTTTTTATTTTCTTTATTGTTCCTTTGTAGCTAGGCAATACATGCATGTATTAGTGAGTTCAAGTAAATTCCGGGTTAAAATTTTGTAGACTTCACTCCCCTTTATTTGCATTACTTGTTGATTCGTATTAGTTTTATTTTGATATCAAGAAATTTTTGTTATAAAATCTGTAAACAGGTCAATATAAACAGGTCAATATAATCTTTACCCGTCCAATAGAGATCGCAAAGAAATTTTGTTGATCAGTATGCTCAAAGGAATACAAGACCTTGTGTAATAGGTATTAATTAAGTATAATTTTTCCATAATCACACCAAGGTTTGAACCCAGATCAAGGCTTTTTAAATAACTGCCTCTCTTATAACCCCATGTCTCTGTCCAACATAATAAAGGCAGTGGAATGTTCTCCTCAGGGAGTGTTGTGTGTGTGTGTGAGCGTGGAAAAAATATTGTTGAAAGGGTCTCTAATTTTTTGCATGACTTGTACCGGCTTAACCATAATGCTTGATTTTTCAGCAAGAGAAAGTTCAGAACACTCCAGCCGCTGGGAACCCACAACCTGAAGTTGCTCACAACAAGGTTACTGTTTGAGAACTTTCATTAATAATCTCCTTTTTACTGTGATACGTTAATCTCTGACTTAACACTGTTTACACGTATCACTATTGTTTATATGTGTCATTATTGTTTATAGGTGTCACTGTACTTGCCATTGTGTTAAACTTTGCCACTATGTCAGTGTTAGACTTTCACGTGTCTTAGCACTGCCTTCACGTGGTATACACGATTTTTTCTTTCTTAAGCGTAATAGGTGGACACATTATCTATTTTAATAGTAGAGTGAAAAAAAGTAAAAAAGTTACAGTTTTATCTTTTTCCTTTCTTCATTTTCTGATTATTCTTTTTTCTTATTTGTATTTTTCTTTTCGAGATTCTCGTTTTAGTTTCTTATGATGGATGATGGTATCAAAGCAATTTAGTCTTGTTTTTCTTCTTTCTTTTTTGATGTTAGTTTTTACTAGTATGGTAGAAGTAGAATAACAATCAATGGAAAGTTTATTTTATTATCACTGGAACGAGAATCTTGCTACCTTTCTAGTCTCTCTTATTCTTGACCATCAAACTATCATTTAGGGAGTAGATTTGTTATGGAGTAGATTTATTATTAGTCTATTAAATATAAAGAATAAGGTCAAATTTATTCTTGACACAACCAGTCTAGCAAAAAGCGATTCAAAATTCTCTATTGGAAATCGATGTAATAATATGATAGTTTCTTGGTTAGTTCACTCTGTGTCGATTTCTATAAGACAGAACATAATATGAAGGAACACATCAACTAATATCTATAAGACAAAACATAATATGAATGGACACATCAACTAATATCTGGAGTGATCTTAAATCAAGCTACTCTTAAAGAGACCTCTCACGCATCTCAGATATGCAAATGGAAGTTTCCTTTTTATGTTAAGGAGATCTCACCATCATTGAGTAATTCACAAAGTTATACATTATTTGGGATGAACTCGATAATTTTAGACCATATTTTGTTTGTAATTGCCAAGCTATATTCCTTTCCGTCATCAAAAGAAAGAAAAAAGATCAGGTATGCAACTCTTTCGTGGGCTCAAAAATCAGTACAATAACGTGAGATCTCATGTTCTAGTTATGGAACCTATATCCCCAATAAGAAATATTCTCCTTCGTGACACAACAAGAACTTAGTCAACAACGTTGTTAACTGTGGTTCTTCGTCTACAATGTATTCTTTGTATGGTAAAAATGATCACACATAATACTTAGTATTAGTCAGCAAATTAAGATAGTTTGACTTTTCAGTCTTATCAAACCTTTTGAACTTGTTCCTTATGTTTACCAAAAATTTCTTAGCATTTGTGGCTTTTGAAATGTTATTCTTGATGGTGTTGTCCATGCTATACTCATGGTCATCAAACATATCTTACAAGATTGAGTCCATTTATCATATTGCATCTTCTATTTAGCAGAAGATACATTAGTAAGTACAGGAAGGTCATCTTCAGTTAGAATAACATAACACATGAGATTGTTAGGAATAGTTTAACTTGTTCCACCCGATCTTTATAATTAGTTCCATTCAGCTTAATCAACATATTTGCATCTAAAAAATTAATCAATTCATAAATTAATATTTTTCATTACGGTATATAATAATCATAATTAATCTCTTCTAAATTTTCTTCAATGTTAAGGACTCACACATTTACTATCTTTCCTATCTCTCCTCTGATTTTCAATGTGGCAATTTATCAATTCTTGCAATTAAAGACATTTTCTTTTACTGTGGCAAAGTGGTGCCCACGACCTATTTATTATTCCTTGCAAGCAAAAATCAAAACTTTGCATTTCAATTAACTGGCATGTCACAGACCTCCAAAATAAATAAATAAATAAATGTGCCTCTTGATGGCAATCTTGATTCATCCCAATTATTATTTAAAAGAATTAAAAAAATTCTAGAATTGAATTGATTAATGGCATGTGCCCTAATCCAATGAATTTTGGTGTTCTAATCCTAACATATTTCATAGTAATTTGTTCTTGAAACATTATAGATAATTATTTAATTTTGCTTTTACGGTAATTAAAATTATCGAAAATTCTTAGGCAATACATATTTATTTTCTTATTGTTCCTTTGTAATTAGGCAATACATGCATGTATTAGTGAGTTCAAGTAAATTCCGGATTAAAATTTTGTAGACTTCATTCCCCTTTATCTGCATTACTTGTGATTCCTATTCATTTTATTTTGATATCAAGAATTTTTTTGCTATAAAATCTGTAACCTGGTCAATATAATCTTTACCCGTCCAATAGAGATCACAAAGAAATTTTGTTGATCAGTATCCTCAAAGGAACAGATATTAACTAAGTGGAACTTTTCTATAATCACACCAAGATTTGAACCCAGATCAAGACTTCTTAAATAACTGCTCTTACAACCCCATGTCTCTGTCCAACAAAATAAAGGCAGTGGAATGTTGCGGAGATGTTTTGTGTGAGTGCCTAGTGCCTACTAGTTTGAGCATGGAAAAAATAATGTTGAAAGGGTCTCTAATTATTTTTGCATGACAATACCTGCTTGATCTTAATGTTTGATTTTCAGCAAGAGAAAGTTCAGAACACTCCAGCCGCTGCGAACCCATAATTACCCGCTGAAGTTACTCTCGACAAGGTTATTTTTTGAGAAATTTCATTAATAATCTCATTTTTACAGTGATTTGTTAATCTGTATTTTGACCGTTGTACTTAATACTGTTTACACGTGTCACTATTGTTTACACGTGTCATTGTTGTTTATACGTGTCACTGTACTTCCTTGCCATTGTCTTAAACTTTAAACTTTGGCATTGTGTTAATGTTAGACTTTCACGTCTCTTAAAGTTACCTTCACGTGGTATACACGATTTTTTTTTTCCTTCCTCAGCATAATAAATGGACACATCATTATGTACTTTAATAATAAAGAGTGAAAAAAATAAAAAGTTGTAGTTTTATCTTTTTGCTTTCTTCATTTTGTGATTCTTCTTTCTCTTCATTTTTTTCTTTTCGACTTTCTTGTGGTGGATGATGATATCAAAGTATTTCAATGTTATCTTTTGTTTTTCTTTTTTCTTATTTGATGTTGTTATTTTTTATTAGCACACGGAAGAACAATATTGATGTAAAGCTTTTTATATAATCTGAATCAGAATCCTACTACTCCTCTCGTCTTTCTTATTCTGGACTTATCAAACTATCATTTATAGATTAGATTTGTTATTAATATGTTGAAGGCAAAGTATAAGGTCGAATTTATTCTTGACACAATCACTTGTCTAACAAAAAGCAATTCAAAATTCTTTGCTTAGAATTGATGCAATAACATAGAAGTTTCTTAGTTAGCTCACAGTGTCGATTCCCATAAGACAGAGCATAATATAGATAGAGATAACAAATGATATCTAAAATTATCTTAAAGTTACTCTCAAAGAGACCTCTCATGTATATCAGATATATAAATGGAGATTACTTATTTGAGTTAAGGAGATCTCACCGCTACAGAGTAATTCACAAAGTTACACATCATTTAGGATAAACTCAACAATTTTAGACTAGATTTTGTTTGCATTTGTCAAGCTAAATGTACCTGTAATATTTCTTCCATCATCATCAAAAGAAAGCAACAAGATTTGGCTATGCAATTCCTTCGTGGACTCAACAATCAGTACAATAACGTGAGATCTCATGTTCTACTTATGGAACCTATACCTCCAATAACAAAATTCTCCTTCGTGGCACAACAATAATGTGAATTACATCAATTAAGGTGTTAATTGCAGTTCTTCGTATACAATATGCTCTTTCTGTATAAAAAATGGTCACACATAATCTGTTCGCTACAAAAAACATGCTTGCGAACATGCTAACACTATCATAGTTAGAATTAGTCAGCAAACTAAGATAGTTTGATTTTTCAATCTTATCAAACTTCTTGAACTTGTTTCCTATGGCTACCAAAAATTTCTTAGCATTTACGGCTTCTGAAGAATATTATTCTTGATGGTCTTTTCTATGTTATGCTTCATGGTCATCAAACATATTTTACTGGAGTGAGTTCATTTGTCATATTTCATTTTTCTTTAGCAGAAGATACATCAATAGGTACAAGTAGCTCATCTTCAGTGAGAGTAACATAACACATGAGATTGCTACGAATAGAGTTTAATTGATTCCGCCCAATTCTCATAATTAGTTTCATTCAACTTGATCAAGGAACATATTTACATAACAAAGTTGGAATTGAATATATAGACAATATCATATTAATTCATGGAGAATGTTAGAGCTTTCAATCATAATATTCTATTTTCAAAGCTATCATTGCAAGGATATTGAAAACTTTAAAAATATAACTAACCACTCATTAAAAATTATATTAAAAATAAATAAACTAAAAAATAAATTTATTATTAATATAAATCTTATTACAAAAATAAAAACATAATATACAATAGAATAATTATTAACATAATCCGTTTCATAAAAGTGAAATCAAAATTATGTAAAACATCTAATAATTTTTATAAAATTGATATTTTATCATAGCCATACCCACGAAGGGGCTTTCAATCTTAAATAATATCAACATTATTATCAAAGTATGTTTACATCATAAATTTTCAAATAAAATCATCATTAATTTAAAATTTATTAAAACATAAAAAATTTAATAATTTTAATAGTTACAAATTCATCATAACATACATATAAATTAATCAATTTATAAATTAATATTCATCCTTACTACAGAAAATAATCATAATTAATCTCTTATAAATTTTCTTCAAGGTTAAGGACCACACATTTACTATCTTTCTTATCTCTCCTCTGATTTGCAATTTGTGGCAATTTATCAGTTCTTGCAATTAAAGACATTTCATTCATATAAATATTAATGCAGATTTTCATTAATTTAAAAATTAAAAATTTCCTTTCACGTGGCAAAGTGGGGCCTACGATACATTAAAATCCTATTCATTATTCCTTGCAATTCGTGCAGCCACTCTTTTGGTAAGCGAAAAATCAAAACTTAGCATTTCAATTAATTGGCATGTCACGACATTAAAAAAGTAAAATAAATATATACAATGTGCCTCGTGATGGCAATCTTGATCCATCCATAATTTAAAATAATTAAAAAAAAATTCTTGAATTGAATTGATCAATGGCCTGTGCCCGTAATGCAATCAATTTTGGTTTTCTAATCCTAACATATTTCATAGTAATTTATTCTTGAAGCATTATAGATAATTATTTAATTTTGCTTTTACGATAATTAAAATTATAGAAAATTCTTAATTTTATTATAATTTCTAAATTAAGGTTTATGAAAATTGGGAGAAAATATCGTTACTTTATAATCATAACTTTGAACGATCATGATACTAATTGATAGATATAATTTGTAATTTTCATTTAAGTGATTATCACAAATAAATCCATCAGATTAAATAGGGATAAAAAATTAAAATCTGAAATTGAAAAGCTTAAAGTCTTCATTCTGGTAATTTTATATCTTGATTATATGTGTAGAAAATAAAGAGAGTGAAGAGTAAATTGTTATTAAATGTTAGTGGCATTTTAAGAGAAGTGTCTTATTTTAATTTTAAATAGGATATAATAAAATAACTGGTTATTAGACTGTCATTTCTAATTATTATTTAATAACTTCTAATTATTATTTAATAATGGGCCTAACCCATCTATTATCAGCTAGCTCAATCACATATATATTTATATTCCAAATAATATTATTTTACATAACTTAATCAAATAATAACAATAATAGTTACATAATATTTTAATAATTAAGTTAATATAGACAAAGTACTAATTTATGTATGTCCACAATTATTCCAAAATTATTAACCAAAATGGTTGGTTTGCATACCTCTTTTCAAGTTTGGTAAAGATTGTAAACATATTTTGCTACTCAAACAAGACCAAGGTCAAAAAGTTAAGAATGCAACTACACACTCCAAATAAAGACAAGTCAACATCAATGTATCTTTTAGATATTAGGATTCTTATAGGTACACTTGTGGCTATTGGTTCTCTAGTCACACCAGATGAATATATCAAGATCATCTTGGATGGTATTTCTGAGGAATATGACAGTTTTGTAACATCGGTAACTTCCTGTCTTGATCCATAACAAGTTGATGATATTGAAGCACTTCTCTTAGCTCAGGAAGAACTAGTTGAAAATCATTGTTTTTGGATAACCAAACCATTCAAGCAAATCTTGCTTCTGGATCCCTCCCTGACATTGGTTCATCAAGGTTATCTAATGGGTACTCTGTTTGACATAACAGAGGTGGACGTAGTAATTACAAGAACAATAACTTTCAAAAACATAATTTTGGAAATAAGTATCATGCCAAGAATTCATGGTCTTTGACAACTTCTTCTTCCAGTATAAAGATTTAGTGTCAAATATATAACAAGCTTGAGCATCCTGCTTTAAGTTTTTGGAACAGGTATGATAATGGTAGTCTTTCACATATTTATGCAAAGACATCTCATTGCACTCTCCAAAATGACAAAATTGAAGCTTCTTTGCTGGACACACCATCTATCATTTTGATCCTTTGTGGTATGCTGATAGTGGAGTTGTTCATTGTATCACAAATGACACCATTAATTTTACTAAGAAAACGTCATATCATGGCAATGATGTGGTGAAACTAGGTAACAACTCAGGTATAAAAATTACAAAATTACTAATATTGGTTCTGTACTCACACTGACACTGTTATTAAATTAAATCAACTTCTTCATGTTTCAAATATCACTAAAAATTTAGTGAGTGTGTCCAAATTTTTTAAGGATAATGATGTATTTTTTGAAATTACTTATTTTTGAGAAATTTCATTAATATTCTCATTTTTACAGTGATTTGTTAATCTCTATTTTGACCGTGTTGTACTTAACACTATTTACACGTGTCACTATTGTTTATAGGTGTCATTGTTGTTTATTCGTGTCTTTGCCATTGTCTTAAACTTTGGCATTGTGTTAGTGTTAGACTTTCACGTGCCTTAGTGCTGCCTTCACATGGTCTACAAGATTTTTTTCCTTCCTCAGCATAATACATGGACACATCATTATGTACTTTAATAACATAGAGAGAAAAAAAATAAAAAGTTACAATTTTATCTTTTTGCTTTCTTCATTTTCTAATTCTTCTTTCTCTTCTTTCTTTCTGTATTTTTCTTTTAGACTTCCTTGTGGTGGATGATGGTATCAAAGTATTTCAATGTTATTTTTTATTTTTTTTTTCTTCTTGAGTCTCAATATTCCATGTAAAGGTTGATAATTGTAGGAAATCTGTGAGTAGAGAGGCGAGAGCGGCATATCCATAAATAAATTTTTGATAAAATCGCATGATCCCGAAAAACGTACATAAGTAGGTAAGGATGTTGGGTTTCGATAAAATCGCATGATTCCCAAAAATGTACATAAGTAGGCAAGGGATGTTGGGTTGTGTTGAAGAATAACTTTTATTTTTTCTGGGTTAGGAGCAACTGTTCTAGCCTGAATGATGGCCCAAATATGAGACTTTAGATTCTTTAACTAAAAACCTATGAGTAAGTAACAATTATAGAATGGTGTTTAGGTGCTAAATGTGATCTAACATAGATTTCTGTATACGAGGATATCATTAAAGAAAACTAGGACAAAATGGCGAAGATGTGGTCGCAACAAATCATTCATGGCTGTCTGGAAGGTAATGGGGGCATTGGATAGGTCGAAAGGCATGACTAGAAACTCATAATGGCCATCAAATGTTCTACAAGTTGTTTTATGACAATCCTTAGGATGACCCTTATCTGGTGGTACCCTGATCGTAGGTCCAACTTAGTAAAGACTTTCACTCCAACAAGCTCACCCAAAAGTTTATCAATTGTTGGGATAGAAAACATATCTTTGACTGTAATAGCATTTAGAGCTCAATATTCCACACAAAATGTCACATTCCGTCTTCTTTCTTTTTTATAAGAGAAAAGGCATGTATTAGGTCGAATAAAGCCTTCGTTTAGCATTTCTTGGATGAGGGATGTCATAGTCTATTTTGTGGGTATTTGGGTAACGGTATGATTTAATATTAATTGGGATTAATTGTGGAAGTAGGAGAATATGGTGGTTATGGGGTCGGTCGGTGGTAATCCATGAGGAAGTGAAAAAAAAATATTGTGTGATATTTTTTAGTGTGTGTGGCAACGTAAGGAGGTGAGTATTGGCAAAGGAAGGGATGTGAATAAGAGTTTGTTGAAAAGTGAGAAGGTAGACAAAAAAAATGACATTGGTGTGTAGAAGGTGACAAATGTGGGTGGGAGTTATATGATTTTGTAAAAGTTTGTTGGTGGCTTACAAGGTGATTTCTTTTTATTTGCAGTGGCGCTTCAAATTTATCTTTGAAATGTAGGTTTGAGGTTTGAATAGATGAAACTAACTGGGTAATACTATGCCTCCGACAGAATGAAGAACAACTTCTTTGTTTGTGAAACACATCTCCTTCTCACTTCCTTTATATAGTACTTTTTTTGTTATTATTTTGAGTTTATGCAGTAATTTTTATTTTCTATTAATATAATATCTATTTTTAAGCAACTGAATAATAATCCATTGATAAAATTTGAAATGTCTTATAACAAAAAAAAGCAAAGATGGTATAAGAGTAAGGACTGCATTCTCTGGATTAAATTAACTCCTTCTAAAAAAGCCCCTTTCTTTAGTATATGTGTACATTTAAATATTTATTTATATAAAATTTTAATAATAAAAAATAATAATAAATTTTAGTTACTTAATAATTTATTAATTGTGAATAAGATGAAATTTTTAAGTAGAAGAATTAAAGTAGGTAAGTTCGTGTACATTTATAAAGATATTAAAATTTATAATTTTTAAATAAAATAAGATAGAAAAAGAGACTTAGCTTGAGCTGAGAAATAAGATGAAAATGAATTTTTTAACCTCCTTAACCCAGTATATCTCTTACAATCACCCTTTTTTTTTCACACTCTTTCTTTCATGATCAATTGTGGAACCTTCATTCTAGATACAGAATCTTAGTTTTGATTTTTCATTTTTTGCCAACATTCATCAAATTAATAGAAGTGTGGCGATGTCTCTTCAGCTTTTTGATACCATTCTTGTGGGTCTTGTAAGACTGGTTTGTGAGCAGTGTGTTTATTCGACTTTGTCGTCTCCTAATCCTAATCCTGAAGATCAGGTTGAACTAGGTTTTTCTTCCAAACCTATTAATATAATACTTTATTTAAATTACATCTTTAATAAATTGTTATATAATATAAATCTAATTAATTTAGTTATTAAATTTTATGATATTGTCTTAAGATATATATTAATTATAGTTCCTTTTAAGAATTTCTGTTAATACATAAAATATTAATTTAAAAGTAAATATTTATTGAGTTTATGCAATAGTTTTTTAATTTTTTATTAATATAATAATTTATTTAAATTACATCTTTAATAATTTAGTTTAAGTTTGAAAAAAATAAAAACAACTTACTAAGCCAAAAAAATATGGAGATAACAAGTTACCCAGAGTGACGTTTGAAATTTCTCTTTGAAATGTTGGTTTATGGTTTGAATTGATTAAACCAACTCTTAATGCACAGGAAACCGAATGAAGAACCATTTCACTATTTGTCTTCCCAGCTCCTAATAATTTTTTTTTATATTATTTTAAGTTTATGCAATACTTTTTTTTATTTTCTATTAATATAATAATTTATTTAAATTACATATTTAATAATCTGTTATATAATATAAATTTAATTAACTTAGTTATTAAATTTTATTATATTGTCTTAATATATATATATATATATATATATATATATATATATATATATATATTTCCTTTCAATAATTTCTTCCTATCATCACAATTAAATAATAATAAGACTAAAATAAAGAAAGAATAAATTTATAAGAGCACAACATAATTAAATATTGAAATGAAAACAGAAATAATTAAGATATCTTAATATATTAAGAGAATCAAAATATTATAAAACTACTAAACAATTGTTACTTACTAAATCTATAAAAGTTAACCTTTCAAACGTTAATTTAGAATTAGGTTTATATTGATGATAAGGAAAGAAAGAATAAACCTAAACTATGCACTATAAAACAGTGGTGCATGAAATTATTTATGAAATTATTTATGTTGTTGTTATCAATAAAAGGATTCAATAGAAAGTAAGGAACTGATCATAAATATATTAAAACAAAAAAATTATTAAAATGAAAAGATATAATTATTTGAATGAAAGAACGAGTCAAAGTAATAAGAAGTAGGTGTCACTCATTTTAACAAAAGATATGAGATTTTTTTAAATTCAAAATTCAATACAATTATCTAAATACTTAATAAGTTAATGAATTCTCAACGATTATCAAATATATAATTTCTTATTATAAATATAGTGTAGGATGTTAAACATTTATCTTCTTTTAATTTAGTAGTTATCAATAAAGTGTAAATATGACTTAATCCGTTAATACATAAAATATTAATTTAAAAATAAAGATATTGTATATTTAAATATTAATGTATATAAAGTTTTAATAATAATAAATAATATTAAATTTTAATTATTTATTATTATGAATAAAATGAAATTTCTTAAGTACTAAGTTTTATTGAAAAATTAATCATAAATTTATAATAGTTATAAAAATATTAAAATTTATGATTATTATATAAAATATGATAATGAGATACTTAAATTGATCTTTCAGAGATTCAATGAAAAGAAATTATTTAACCTTCTTATTTTAATATATCTCCTACAATCCATACTAACTTGGTGTTATCATTTTATTGTTTGTCTGTGTGACACATGTCCTTTCCAGCTCCTCCTTTATATAGTGATTTTCTTTTTAATTACTTTGAGTTTATGCAATATTTTTTTATTTTTTATTAATATAATACTTTATTTAAATTGCATCTTTAATAATTTGATATATAATATAAATGTAATTATTTTAGTCATTAAATTTTACGATATTGTCTTAATATATATATATTTATATATATTTCAATAATTTCTGCCTATCCATCAAATAAATAACAATGAGACTAAAATAAGAAAAGAAACACAACATAATCAAATATAAAAATGAAAACAGAAATAATTAAGATATCTTAGAAAATACATAAGTTAACTTTTTAAACATTATTTTAGGGTTAAGGTTTAGTTTATGATTATGGTTTCTATTGATGATGAGAAAAAAAAAATAAACCTAAACTATGTACTATAACGAACAGTATTGCATGAAACTATTTATATTGTTTTTATGCATAAAATCGATTCAACAGAAAGTAAGGGAACTGATGATAAATTATTTAAATAAAAAATTATTAAGATGAAAAGAGTTAATTATTTGAACGAAGGAATCAGTCAAGTAAGAATAAGTAGGTTTCACTCAACCAGATATGAGATTTCTTTAAGTTTGAAATTGAATACAATTATTTAAATAATTTGAGTCAATGAATTCTCAACAATTATCTATTTGCCTATTATAAACATAGTGTAAGATGTTAAAAATGTTGTCTCTTTTAATTTAGTAGTTATCAATAAAGTCTAAATATGTTTTAATTGGTTAACACATAAAATATTAATTTAAAATTAAAGATATTTTATATTTAAATATTAATTTATATAAAGTTTTAATAATAATAATAATAATAATAAATAATATTAAATTTTTAATTAATTAATAATTTATTATCATGAATTGAAATTTCCTAAATACTAGAAATCAAGGATGTAAGTTTTTTTTAAAAAAAATAATCATAAATTTTGGACATTTATAAATATATTAAAATTTGTGATTGTTATATAAGATATGATAGTGAGAGACACAAATTGATTTAACCTCTCTGTTATCGCACAGGACCGGTTGGCTCTAGCAACAACAATATCTTCTCGTGCTGATTCACTGACTGCTCCAAGATCTGCTCCTTAGTGTACCAAATGCTCTGAAATTCACCGTCCCGAGAGGGGAGTCCTGCAGGCACTCCGACGCTCAAGTCAATTTAGGGTTAGAGCGTGCAGGAATAAAGATCAGAGTTTAGAGATACCTGGCTTGAGATGATTGAGCCTGTATTTATAAGTGTGGTGGTGGGCTTGATGGATTTGGGCTCATTTTCTCCTGTCACGGTTTTGGTAACAGAATAATAAAAGGAATTAATTACAAGATATTCAATTACTCTTTTGCCCTTACTTGGATATCTTGCTTTATATGCCACGCGTAGTTCATCAAGACCACTTATCGGTCGGTCCATAGTATCCGGTCGGCCGTACAGTACATAGGCCCCCCAGTCCTTGAGGATACGAAGTGGCCGAAAAGGATTTATGAAGCGTGACCGAATGTGCAATTTAGGCGTCCGATGAATCATTTATGCCGACCGTATCAACTAAGTCGTTTCTCGCTTCTTCGATGTCTGTGCGTGAACTGACAGGCGCTTCAATCACGGCCGTTGAAATTGAAGAGATCGTACGTACGAGAATTGGCCACATCACCGCAAAAATCGGCTATAAATAGCCCCAACGTCCCGTCATTTTCCGTCGTTGTCATTTCTTAAGCCGAGTAGCTCCGCCAAGTCTGCGGTCGTCTATTGCTATCTTTCAAGGTAACCATGTCTTCCTACTCTTTGCATTCTTATTCCTCTTCTGATTCTTCTAGCGGTCGGTCTATTTCGGATGATCATAGAGACATTGCCGAGCAGGGGGGTAGTCCGATTGGGGCGTCTTTAGGTAGTACGTCTGACATGGGTAGCAGTTCGTCCGATAAGAACGAGAGGGTGAGGTTAGACGGACCGGGAGCAGAACATCGGGTGGTAGAGTCTCCGGCCTCTAGTAATAATGTCGATACTGATGATGACTGGGTGGTCCAGGACGTGAGGTCTGCATACTCTAGGTTTTTGACCCCTGCTTCCCTTAAGGCATTAGTGGATGTTCAGGATATTGTAGATTCTTCTATACCGGACTACGCCTTTTCGCTGCGCCGATGTTTGTCGACCGACCGTGTATTCCACGGTCGGAGTTCATTTCCAGTTGACTTCTTTTTTATGTATGCTCAAGTGATGAAGGATTCTTGTATTGTAATTCCTTTTGACGACTTCTGTTCGGACGTCCTTCGTTTCCTAAATGTTGCCCCTACCCAGTTGCACCTCAATGGCTGGGCATACCTCAGGGCATTTCAGTTTGTGTGTTCCGCCCTGGCCATTACTCCTACCATTCCGTTGTTCTTTACTCACTACTCCACCCGCCCGGGTAAGAAGGTAGGATGGGTATCTCTCATTAGCCAATCTCGAAACTGTTTGTTTAAGCCATACTCGTCCTCGTACAAACATTTCAAAGATACTTTTGTTAAGATCGCTTTCGGAGAGGTCGGCCGGGAGTACATTTTTTACGGGGATGAGCCCAGGTTTCCCCTATATTGGACTAGATCCCCTGTTCGTGTTGCGCCCTGGTCGCGGTCGGGATTATCGGCAGAGGATACCTCGGCACTTGCTGTTCTTGATAGCTTACCTAGGGATATCCCTGCCCGAGATATTCTCAACACCTATTGGTGTGAAAACCCGAACGGCGCAGTGTTCGGTACGTTCTTCCCTCTTACCTTATCATTTTACCTTAGTAACTGTTTGATCATACTCTTGTTGTGCATACATCCTTGTTGCCCGGACGCCCGCCATGAACAAGGTATTCAAGGACCTGATGTCGTCAGCACCAGCTGGGGAGAGCAGCAAGCGGGCTGCCAAGGATAAGGGGAAATCTGTTCCCCGGACGCCCGGTCCTCCTCAGAACATTTAGCCGTTGGCCACAGTCCCCCCTCCTGCTGTCGGACAACCTGGTCATTCAGAAAAGAAAAAGTCGAAGCGAGTATCTGACCAGTCTTTCTCTCAGCGGTCGCCTAAGCGCTTAAAGGAGGGGGCCACCGATCACGAGAAAAGTTCTACTTGCAATTTTCTCAACAAAAAGATAATGGTGGCCGACCGTGTAGTCATCGGTCTGAACGATTACGAGAAGAACCAATTCATGCCCGCCACCCGCAAAGAGTTGAGAGTTGCCCTCCTCGAAATGAATGCCCGGGCTCTCTTGCTTAGCCGGGTTGTGGGAGAGGAGTTGCTGAAAGATGACGCGGCGGCCGTGGAAAGCTTGAAGGACGAGCTTGCCGAAGTGTCAACATCGTTGAAGGTTGCCCAGGCTGATAATGAGCGGGTGAAGGGAGAAAATCTAAGCCTGAGGAAACTGGTGGAGGACTTAGGAGGGGAGAATCGGGCGTTAAAAGAGTAGTGCCTGACGGCCGAGGAGAACGGGAAGGCTGCGGCCGACCGGATAGACCACCTGAGCGAAGATGTTGCGGATTTAACTGATAAAATTACCAGACTGACCCTCGAGCTGGAGAAGGAGCGGCTGCAGCGCAAGAAGGCCGCGAAAAACTTGGTTGAGTTCAAGGGCTTCGTCCTTGAACAACACGACCTGGGATTCATGCGTGCCGTGAGGCAGGCAGCCTACTTCTACCAAGTTCCGGTCGACGAGGGAAAGTTTGATAACAGAAAAGACATCTATCGCGGTGAGCTGGTGTCTGCCATGGATGTGCCGGATGAGGAGGATGAGGGCGACGAGCAGCCGGGAGGGGATCAGTCGGCCCCTGAAGTTATAGTTTCTGATTAGATGTTTTATATATGTAACTTCGGAGGCCAGTGTGCGGCCGTCCGTTTTTTGACAAGCGTGTAAATACAAGTATTAATGATATCGGCCCTTTTGCTTGTTATTGGCTTGTTAATCGTGTGATTGTTTGCATTTGACTAGTATGTCGTTTAGTATATGTGTCGCTCATAAAATTCGAACGCTAAATTGATTTAAATATGACTGTCGGCCGGCTGCGACATGTGGATCGTGATTTGTGCCTCCAACGGGAGCAACCTTTTGATCGGTCCCGACGATTGGTGAGCGGGGAGTACCTTGAGTGAAATCACTTTTCGGTCGGCCAGCTCGATCGCAAATGGTCTCATGGTAAGCCAAGAGCACCTTTGAGCGTGGCCACCTTTCGGTCGGCCAGTTTGATCGCGAATGGAGGTCTCATGGTAAGCCAAGAGAACCTTGAACGTGGTCACCTTTCGGTCGGTCAGTTGATCGCGAATTGAGGTCTCACGGTAAACCAAGAGCACCTTTGAGCGTGGCCACCTTTTGGTCGGGCAGTTTGATCGCGAATGGAGGTCTCATGGTAAGCCAAAAGAACCTTGAATGTGGCCACCTTTCGGTCGGCCAGTTTGATCGCGAATGGAGGTCTCATGGTAAGCCAAGAGAACCTTGAACGTGGCCACCTGTCGGTCGGCCAGTTTGATCGCGAATGAAGGTCTCATGGTAAGCCAAGAGAACCTTGAACGTGGCCACCTTTCGGTCGGCCAGTTGATCACGAATTGAGGTCTCATGGTAAGCCAAGAGCACATTTGAGCGTGGCCACCTTTCGGTCGGCCAGTTTGATCGCGAATGGAGGTCTCATGGTAAGCCAAGAGTACCTTTCGGTCGGCTGCATGGGATGTAAAACCTGCGTGGAATGTAAAAGAGAATTGCAATTCTTATTGCGTGCGGTGCCTTGTTAAAATCTCCTTGGCCAAAACCCTCCTTAGGGAAAAATGCCATAGGTAGGAAAGAGTACACCGTTGAAAAAGTTAACCAATACACATAAGTTTGAATAATAAAAACAAAATCAAACCAATTCGTGACTTTAACTGAAATAAAATTTGAGGTGGGCTGCATTCCAGGTATTGGGAATCTACTCCCCATCCAGCTGTTCCAGCCTAACCGCTCCTTTGCCTAACACCTGGCTGACTCTGTAGGGGCCTTCCCAGTTGGCCGCGAACTTTCCATCCGACTGATTCTTCCTGGGATCGCCAGTCATTCACTAAACGAGGTCGCCCTGCTGAAAATTCCTCGGATTTACCTTCGCATTATACCTGCGAGCTACCCTTTGCTTACAAACTACTTCCTTTATTCTTGCCTTCTCCCTGAGTTCATCAAGGAGATCTAACTCAGTTTTCATGCATTCATTGTTCAGCAAAAGGTCTCTCAGTTGTCTCCTTATTGTGGCTTCTCCTATATCGACCGACAACATGGCGTCCGTCCCGTAAGTGAGGTTATATGGGGACTCCCCTGTAGATGTCTGCGGCGTGCAACGATACGCCCATAAGGCCTCAAGTAACTCATCGGCCCATTTTTCTTTGGCAATTCCTAACCTTTTCTTCAGTTGGGACAAGATTACCTTGTTGGCGGCCTCCGCCTGACCATTCGTCTGTGGGTTCTCCACCGAACTTGTTATGTGTTTGACCCCTAGCTCAGTGAAGAAGGCTTCTAGCTTTCAGTTCACAAATTGTCGGCCGTTGTCAGTGATGACCGTATGAGGAACGCCGAACCTGCAAATTAGCTTCCACGTGAAGTTTTGAACATTGGCGGCCGTGATTTTGGCCAGAGGTTCGGCCTCTATCCATTTTGTGAAATAGTCCACAGCCACAATTAAGAATCGCCGCTGTCCGGTTGCCGGTGGAAAAGGACCTAGGTTATCCATTCCCCATTTGGCGAAAGGCCAGGGAGCCCTTATGATCTGCAAGTCGGTTGGCGGTTGACGGATAAGCGATTCGTTTTCTTGACAACTTTTGCACTTCTTCACATATTCGGCGCAATCCTGGAGGACGGTCGGTCAGTAGTATCCGGCCCGGACTATTCTGGCGGCTAAAGTCTTATGACCGGAGTGCATGCCACAAATTCCGTTGTGTAACTCGTTCATCACATACTCAGACTGCTCTTTCCCCAGGCACTTTAGAAGTGGGGTTGTGAAACCTCGTTTATATAGGTCGTCGGTTATGAGGACATATCGGGCGGCTTTCTTGGCCAACACCTTATCTGCACAGGCTCCCCTGTCAGCAGTGTTTTTAGGGTTTGGATAATGGGCAACCGCCAGTCTTCCGTCATCTCGATGTTCATGCAATCTTCTTCCGATACGGTTGGGTTGCTCAGGGTAAGTTGAATGACAGTGTCGAATCTGCCTTTCCTTTTGCCTAGTGCAAGTTTAGACAATGCATATGCCCTTCCGTTTTTGCTCCTAGGCACATACTGGACCTCTGCATGTTGGAATTTGGAGAGGAGGGTAGACACCTTTTGATAGTACCTGGTTAATAGTGGATCCTCTACCTGAAAAGTCCCGTTGATCTAACCGACCATCAATTGGGAGTCGGTAAAACATTTCAGTTGCTTGACTTCCATGTCTCCTGCTAGGTTTAATCCAACTATGAGGGCCTCGTATTCAGCTTGATTGTTAGATGCCTTGAAGTTGAAGTGCAACGATTGCTCCACTTTTAGCCAGTCCGGGCTTTCCAAAACAACTCCTGCTCCACACTGCTTACTGTTGGACGAACCATCCACATACAACATCCATACAACGTGCTGCTCCGGTATTTGGAGTTCTAACACAAAGTCGGCCAGGCATTGCGCCTTAATGGGCCCTCTCGGCTTGAACTTCAATCCGAACTCCGAGAGCTCAATTGACCACGATATCATTCGTCTGGCCAGCTCAGGCCTCAGAAGGATCTTCCCCACCGGATAATCGGTCTTCACTGTCACTGGGTGACTCTGAAAATATGGTCGAAGTCTTCTAGCGGCATGCACGACCGCCAACGCGGCCTTTTCTATTAGCTGATATCTGGTCTCTGCATCTTGCAAGGCCCGTCCTACAAAATAAATCGGTTTTTGGTCCTCCTGTTGTACCAAAGCTGCACTTATGGCATCCTCAGAAGGGGAGATGTATAATAGGAGTCCGCCTCCTGGGGTCGGTTTCTGTAGGATAGGGGTTGATGATACTGCCGCCTTTATCTCTGTGAAGGTTTTCTCACACTCGTCGCTCCACTGGAATCTGTCCGCCTTTTTCAATGTTTTCACGATCGGCCTTATTTTTTCGGCCAATTTGGGTAAGAATCTTGAGAGTGACGTGATTTTGCCAACAAGACTTTGTACCTCCTTTAGAGTGGTAGGGCTTTGTGTGTCTAATATGGCCGAGCACTTGTCGGGGTTAGCTTCTATCCCCCTGTGCGTGAGCATGAAACCCAGGAATTTTCCTCCTTCTACACCAAACACACATTTTGCTGGGTTGAGTCTCATGTTGAACTTTCGAAGCTAGCCGAATACTTGTCTAGGTCGGTCAGATGTTGGTCGAACGTGGCGAACTTCACCACCATGTCATCAACATACACTTCCATGTTCCGGCCGACCTGATCCTTGAACACTCGGTCCATTAACCTCTGGTAAGTAACACCTACATTCTTCAGCCCGAATGGCATGACTTGATAACAATAGTTCGAGGCCTCGGTGATAAATGCTGTCTTCCCCACATCTCGGTTGTACATCGGAATTTGGTTGTACCCCGAAAATGCGTCAAGAAAGCTAAGCACCTTGTTACCGGCCGCCCCGTCTACCAGGCGGTCAATACTAGGCAGCAGGTATGCGTCCTTCAGACAGGCTTTGTTCAAACTCGTATAGTCGACGCACATCCTCCATTGTCCATTGCTCTTTTTTACCAGCACCACATTTTCCAACCATGTGGTGTAATGAATTTCTTTTATAAATCCGGCCTC
>Ga0099825_1000217_pt1 | contig 51626 bp, 22 predicted proteins | sample SiratroredBW_FD_76838 | JGI IMG/M metagenome (GOLD analysis project Ga0099825, IMG submission 76838) | Root nodule microbial communities of legume samples collected from California, USA - Siratro red BW | ecosystem: Host-associated > Plants > Roots > Nodule | place: USA: California | collected...
TATAATATATATATATAATATATATATATATATATATATATATATATATATATATATATATATATATATATATATATATATATAGTACTCTAGCTATCATGAAATTAGTTGTTTTATTTCAGTTATGCATGAGTAAAGTCTGAGATTATTTGATAATTTTTGTATGTTAGGTGAAAACATGACCTACTTATTTTAACTGACTCTTCATGTAAGATGTAATAGTTAATGTATTTTTTTCTTTTGGTTGTGTGAAAAATACGTTATTGAGGAAAGAGGGTGGTTTGTTGTTCCTTGTGGAATTGTTTTTTCAAAGTCTTGTGTGGTGGAACCTCGAATTGATAGCCAAATTGTGTTCATGTATGGATGAATGAACATAATTGGTTTGGTTTAGGAGATAGAAATCGGTGGTGGGATTTCAAATCCTTGAAGATGACATGACAGTATTGGTGTTAGTGATTTTGCACTCTTTTCAGTATCAAACTGGGAATGGTGTTTGACTACACAAATAGAAAAAAAAGAAAAAGAAGTCAAATCTGTCTCAAGAGCCTATATGTTGACTTGTGTGATCTCGAAGAACAAGACTAACCATGATGATTGACCAAGTTGATATGGAAGGAAATAATTTATTACTTTTTGGTAATGGCATTCAATTTTATGAACATTTAAGATCTGCATACCTTCCGAAGTATCTAACATGAAGTCAGACGAGGACCTAAACACATTTTTATATACACATGCAGATTGCCGAATCTAACTGGTGAAAAGAAGAGTCCTTAATTATATCACAAGTCATCATGAGATGGGAAGTGAGCAGTGTTTTGTACTACAAAAGACTTCTGCACATCCCTTTTATTTCACCTGTTTGTTGAGAACTGACCAGAATTATAGGCCAAGAAAGATCTCTTTTCATTTTGTAAAAGGAAAAATAGTAACAGTCAGAAAGACACACACAGTACTTAACATAGCTCATGACAGCATATAATAATACATTGCCTTTAATTTCCATCAAGACCCTTCTCAAGTTCTCACTCACTCATTTACTGATTGTTATGACAACAAAAATAGTATTATTAGTTTTTATAGCTTCTTCTGATAAAAAAAAAAAGCTTAAAAGTGTTATATTAATATATATATATATATATATATATATATATATATATATATATATATATATATATATATATATATATATATATATATATAAAATTGTATTCAAATTCTACACTTTTCACCTTTTAGCTTTTTGCACTAGATTTTGTCATTTTCATTCACTGTGATATTTTTATCAGTTGTCATAACTCAATGCTAATTATTTTCTCTTGTCAATTATTATTGCACGAATTTTTTAAAGGTAATTTCAATATTTTAACTATAAACTCATCACAGCAACGAAATTCTGTTAATGATTATTGTGTCTGCTATTATTTTATCTGTAGAGACTAACTGTTTTTTTTTTTTTTATTATTAATAAATGTATGGGACTTATTGTCTTAGAAAGGTTATATGAAACAGAAAATACAAGACATTGATGATTTTAAAAAAGACAACCTTTTTTTCCCTCATTTTATTGTACCTCCTAGTAATTAATTAAATATGGAAAACAACCTTTGATTCTATTTAATAAGTTTTTTTTCTATCTTGAAAAAAAAAATAAAAAGAAATAAATCTGCCATTGAATGCATGAAACTAAAAAAATAGGCTTTAATTAGTAGAGTCTTGTCTACTAAATTAGTCTCTGTTCATGCTAGTAAATTAATAAACCCTAAAAGTTAATGAATTAAAATTAATCTTATTTTCAATTATTAAGGTATGCATATAATCCTGTGAACAAGTACATGCATGGTTGGTTGAACCATTATTTAAGTTTAAGGTCATTTGTTACATGTACTTGTTCGGCGAAAAACAACAGACAAATGAGTCCACCTCCACTGAAGTTTGTCGACAATGTCTTCAATGATTCATTCGTCTTGTTATCGTTTTAATTAGTTCTTACAAATCCCTTGAAATATCTTTCTTAATGTTTTTCTTTGAAGCATATGCCTATAGTTCATTCTAGGTTAGTAGATCATTCTATCATTAATGCAGGTATTTTATGGCTGATAAAAAAGTTGCAGAGGTGTTTTATGTGTTCTTATACAATATTATTGACTTGATTAATGGTATATACAAACTAATTAATGGAATTTAAGCTATTATTAAGTATGCCGTCGATCTCTCTCATTTAAAAAAACTCATTATTTGGTTAAATTTAAGAATGACTATATGACGTCAGTGAAAATGAAAAATAAAATTCATGGTTTTGATTTATTCTTGAGTGAAAAATAATAAAAAATATCTTTTTAAAATGTAACATTTATCTTGAATGTAACATTAAGAACAAGTGATTATATTAAATTGTATGGATTAGAAAATTTATAGACATAATGGTATTTTGTAAATGTTGCGGTGTTGAAAGGACTGGGTATCCCTTTACCCTATATCTTATTTCTCAATGAATTTTATTTTTTATTGGGAGAAAAAAAAGTTATGCTTGCTCACATAATTTAATTTATTGAACAATAAATATTCAAGAAACAGTATTTTATTCCTTATAAAAGCAAGCTTTGTAAACATAAAATATCAAGTCTTATTAAACATGATTTTAATCATTGCAAGTATGAATTTTTATTTTAATCTTTCAATAATTATTTTTAATATCCGAAAACATATTTTTAAAAAAACATTTCATATGCATGATTATAATCATACATATTCAATGTTATTGTAAAAATATGCATGACTATATATATATATATATATATATATATATTAAGAATTCAAGTTTAACAGACTCTACTAACATGTAATCACTTTGAAAGATTGTATTTACTATAGACAGCCTAAACAACATGATTGTTTTGGTTCTTTCTTAGATGATTTTCTTAAGTATTGTTTATAATATTTTGATGATATGTTAATAAAATATAATGTAAAAAGTTAATCTAAATATTAAAAAATATAAAGCTTAATATTTTTTTATTTTCACTAAAATATCTTTCATACTTGCATTATTTGTATTTTCTAGCATGTAACACTGTGAATCCATATATCAGCACATTCAGGTAATTAATGAATAATTACTTATGATATATTTTTTACTGTTGTCTTTTTGTCAGTATATGATGTATGCATGTGTACAAATCTGATCGATCCAATGCATTGAAGAGTTGTTTGTACAATTGCCTGGAGAAGCAGATGAAATGGCCAACAAGAACTGTAGCCGAATTAAATTATTTATCACCCTTAGAAGATTGCAGAGGTTCTCCTTACTTGTAAGAAATGGAATGGTGGAGAAGTGCTGGAGTCATACAAGTAGTTTTAAATATCCAGAGTTGAATGAAGTTTTGTTTCATCTGAATTGAAACTGAAATTGTTAATGTCTTTTCTTTTAGCATGTGATTAATAATGTGTTGGTTCCACCTCATGAATGTGACTTTTATATGTCAGATATAATCTTAAGAAACTAATAATTATAATATTTACATTCTAAGTAGGGCTTATATACTTTTTAACGACTTTTCAAACATTCTATGAGTAATGTTTCAAATATTTAGTATTATTGCATAACAGTTGTTGCTGTTGGTTTGCTTTTTTCCAAATATTTAAAGAAGATTTTATGTGCAAGCACAAAGGGTTAGAAGAAGGAAATAGGTGACAAGACAAAGGATCTTATATCCTACCTAATTAAGTGTTGACCATAAGTGTGGGTACTGATTAAACTTGTTCACCTAGTTAATTCAGGAGACTCAATATATTGATTATGCAATCACATTTATTGTTTACCAGTCACCTCACTCACAAGCTGGTTTAAATTTTCACAAGCATTAATGTGGTTTCAATTATTTTTTATAAACTAGCCATAAAATAAGCATTATTATAGACTATAATAATTTCTTAAAACATTTAACATGTACAAGATTTAAATTCAATTCTATGAGAATAATTTGATATTAGTTGATCTAATTATGGTGAGAGTTGTGTGAATGTTGGTATTGGTATGTCCCAACAATTTATTAGAGAATGGACCTCTCTAACATGTGTGTGTGATTGATTGCCTTTTTTTTCTCTAAATTTTGTAGGTATGGTAATAGATTGGGTAGTGGCCATTGTGGCAAATAAATCTCTGACCCTTTGTGCTGCCAAAATAACAGATGATTAAAGTAGACAGAAGCATGAGTACTAACTATCAGTCTATTATTGTTAAGGAGAACATGTCCTCCTCCCTCTTTCCCTAGAGAAGGAATCTCCAAGTCCTATATTTCCACTCACAACACCAAAACTAACCCACCTAACATCTCTTTCTCTCTCTATCTTTCTATGTATATCAGACATAAAAGCAATGGGTACAGAAGATGGAAAAATAAAGATGGCAGTGTAACTACCATGTTCATATGTTCCTTAAAGTCCTGAGAGCAAAAGGAAGACACATCCTTTTCTGAGGGTTGGTTTTGCCATTTTAAACCCAAAGGAAAAACCCTTGGTACCACTTCCTTTGAATCATGAGATCTGTGTTTTGGAAACAAGGGCATATATAAAAGAAGTAACCCCATCTTGTGGGTCAACACTACTCATCAACTTGGTAAATTATTCACTCTTGTCACTTCAATTTTGAATCATTAATACTCATTGCATATGTGCATCAACTCTAATTCTACCTCTCTAGATCCTTCCTTCAAACCGTTATCAATTTCTCCAAACATCAGGACCACTTTGTTACATCTATAGCCAGTTGAGTCATCTGGGGTCAAGCTAGCTAGTAGCCATACCACAATGAACACCACAGAAAAAGCTCCAACATGTTGTTCAAGAACCAACATATATGCACATGCTCTCAACCAAGATATTCCTTCCCCCATTTATTAAGAGAACACAAAAATACGCCATGTTTGCTACCTTGATTATGCTCACTTTGTCTCTCAAGCCCTAGAGCTAGCTAGGTTCCGCCATGCATATTAGACATTCAAAAACATGATAATATTATTAAGCCGATCCATATGTGCACAAATCAATACAAGCACACATATAGAAAGCTATCTATGAATCTTCAATTCTTCATGTTCATATACCTGTCACACTCATTAATTCCCTCTCTGCATATTTTTCACTGGTGTAAATAAGTGAATGAAAGACAGAAAAACGTAATTTTGCAATTAATTAAATTGGGAAGCAACGGTGCCTGCTAATGGCATGGAAATATCACTTTCTTTCTACAAAAATTTGAGCAGACCCATCAAGCCTTATCATCATTACCTTCCACAATTACATTACATTGAATCAGAACACACCTCTCTCATCACCCCACCTCCCTGGACAACATCATGGATTTGGGCACACGTGTGTCTCGACAAATTGTTCATGCGCACACAACTGTCTCTTACCCTTTCCATTATCCCACACGTGTGAAACAGTTCTCCAAATCCTCACCAAGAAACGACGACGTGACCATACGCATACATATATAGTTTACTTTCAATGAACTATGACAGACACACACACACAAACACCATTGTGGCCATAAATCACCACATGGTAACCAACCAACCGCCATTTTTTAGCTAGATTAACTAAACGCAAAACGCATGTTTTGTTAATTGTAGTCTCTGATAATTGTTTTCGGTTGAAAAGAAAAAGCAAAACAGTAGAAAGAAAGACGAGATCAGATAATCATTATTTGAACATAAATTAAGGTTTAGTTTGTGATAATTAAACCACATATATATGATCTAAAATTCAACTGTTAATGTGAAATAAAAATAAGAAAGAAAGAAAGAAAGAATTAGAAATGGAAACAATTTCTCCCTGACGGGTAGAAATTTGTCATATTTTATGGATTCTGTCCCCAAAGTCGCTCTAGAAAGAGTCGCTGCCAAATCCCTCGATTCTCGTATTTCCATCATAGGTTATTACTGGCTCACGATAATACTATGTACGAAAACTATGGAAACATGTTATTACAGATGAAGATCCAAACTCACATGGTCGTGCACACTTCCGCGTTTGGAGTCATACACGTAGCGGTTTTGCGACCCCGATGAGGCTCCCACAACCTGCGACCCTCTCACGTTCGTTATTTCCTCCGACGCGAACAACGGCGGCAACGACGACCGCTCGTGGCTGAAACTAGGGTTATTGCTCGGAATTCGCCACAAGGCCAAAGGGTTTCCGTTAATAGGCTGCTGGTGCTGGTGATGGCTGTGGGAAAACGGTGACGTTCCGTAGAACCTCGCGTTGGTGGTAGCGGCGGCGGCGGCGTTGTTCCACGTCGGATACGGCATTGGCGGTGTGGGAGCGGAACCGAAGCGGTAGTTCATGAGGTTGTAGACATGGTGCGCGTCGGAGAACGTGCTTCCGTGCACCATCGTGGACTGAAGGTGCGCGCGTTTGGCGTGCTGGCGTTCGCGTTTGTGCGCGTTTTGGTGGCCGCCGAGGGCTTGCGAGGTGGGGAAGTTTCGGCAGCAGTAGTGGCACTCGAACCGGCGACTGCTTTCGCCGTTGTTATCAGTAACAGTGGCAGTGGTGGTAGTAGTAGCAGTAGTAGTATCGTCCTTGTTGGCATCAAGTTCGAACGAGTTAAGGTTGTTGTTGTTGGTGGTGGTGTTGGTGGTTGTTTCTGCCGAGTCAGAGTCCTCCGGCGAGACAGCCGAGTTGTTTCCGCCGGCGAAGTCTATGCCAAAGAGTCGAATGGCTGACTTCTCCTTGACAAGAGGGGCAGGGCGGATGAAGGGGAGTTGGGAGAAGGAGTCCACGTTCATGAAGTCGTGGAGTTCTCTCTCAGAGTTTGTTGGTGTGGTTGTTGTCTTGTCCATAAGAGGGAGACGAAAGTGGAAGGAGGGTTGAAGGGTGTGTTGATATAGAGTGAGAGAGTGAAGGGGTGTGTTGTGATGTGGTGTTGTGAGAGTGTAGAAGGAGAAGAAGGGTGTGTGGGTCCTATAAACAGAGGGAGAGTGGGGACTCATCTGTGGACAATTGGGTCTGATCCATCTCAGAGTGAAGCCTGACAAGGCCACAAACTCTCAGAGTGCCTTCGCCTTCTCAAAGTACCACCTTCACTCCCTTTCACTTCATTTTGGATCCACATCCTTCAGCCACCTTTTTCTTTTACTTCTATGAACACAGTTCTTTTCTGCAATATTATTTCATTAGGTCTTTTATAACTATAGTTTTCAACTGATACATGTATAATACTGGTTTTTGTGGTTATATATCTCATTACATAATTTACCACACACTACAGCATTAGTTCTAAGGTTTTTTCTTTTTCTCTTTCTTTATTTATTTATTTATTCTGGAAGAAATATTTATATTTTGACACCTAAGGAATAGGAAAAGAAGTTGGTTTTGGTTTGAGTTTAGACAATTAACTCCTCTGTCTAGAGATGTAGACATACTACATCCTCAATGGTTGTGCAGAGGTCATTTTTCAAAGAGGCGGTGCTGTATAAAAGTCTGTCTTTATTTCGTCTAAATATATGGATAATACACTTTTTTTTATACATAATTTAAGAAAATATTTCTAGACTTTGATTTTCATGCATTATCCGTACAAACATTTTAGAACATTTTTACATTTATTTTCTAATGAATTTTTTCTTAACTTTTGGACCTCGAAATATATTTAGTTTCTGAAGAAAATATATTTGTATTTCGTCAAAGATCATCATCTTTGTCTTAAAATGTTTTGGTCTCTGAATTTTTTTCATCATAATAATTGGTATAATTTCTCATAATTTCTTTTAACAGCAAAGAATAATATTTTTTTAATATAATTTCTGTCATATAATGACATCACATCAATGAAGATTCTGTATCGGAAGAGATCAAATGTAAAATAAAAAAATCAGGGATCATTTTTTTTATTAGAGACTAAATGCAAAATTTATAATCAAAATCTATTTTTTCTTTTTTGAACAGCAAAGATAATCGAAATCTACTTAAATTTCATCCAATGTGATAAAGATGTCGAAATGGTATTCCAAGTTGTTCTAGTATGAGTCTCTTAATATCAATATTAGTTTTAAGGTTTTTCGTGATCTTTTGGAGTATTCATGTGTTATTGTTTGTCTTTTTTCTAGATGTGAAAATGAGTCCCATCATTACGTGATTCGTAACGTATTTTGAGATTTTGCGAGAATGTTATCCCATTTAGCAAGTCATAATCAAATAAAACTAAAACTGAGTTAACGATAAAACAAAATTGAAGCAAATACAATTTCTCTGATAAAAAAAAAAAAGAAAGAAATAAACACAATTTCTAGTTTTGAATATTAATAGCTAAAGAGACTAAAAGGAAATAGGGATGTAAGCATATCAATTTAGAGGAAGCACAATCCTCTAGTTTTGGGAAGCAAATAAACAAACGTTAAATTTACAGATAAATCCTCTCATATTGAAGACTAAATCTCAATGGATAATTTGAGTTCGATCAAATAGAATTTAGAGGGTACATAACTCTTTAAACTTGAAGTCTAACAACCAAAGACGTTAAAAGGAATAAATTGAATTGGACAAAATATTTGAGTGATAAAAATATTGAATTGAATTTTTAAATTATTTTTAAAGATTTCCTCACAAAGGAAGGAAGTTATCATGTCTAATTTTATAAGAATAAAAGAAACCTTGAGTCTAACATGCAACAAACATACCAATTAAACTTTTTTTCTGAAAAAAATAATACAACTCAAAGACTAGATCAAATATTTTTTTTATCAGCGACTAGATCAAATAAATACAACAAATAAAGATAATAAAACAAAAGAACATTAATTTTATACTGTTTATCTTAATTAAAAATATGTTTAGTTTTTAACCAATAATTCAAGTACCATTCATAATAGAAAAATATATTTTTCAAAATCATTTCTAATTTACTACACGATTATTCTTTAACTAATTTTTTCAAGTTAATATACATAAATTTTATTTTTAAAATAACAATCATACCTAGTTACTCACAATGATGTATTTAAGGTGATAGTTAATTTTTTTTTAAATTGGTTTAGGATGACATCTCATAAGATGAATATAAAGTTAAACTCACATAATCTTATCCTTGACAATTAAATGATTTTAGAGATATTTACAAAAAAGAAGAAGGAAAAACTAGTTTTCTTAAAAAATATATATGAATTGATTTGCAAAAGTATTCTTTGTTTTATTCTTCTTCTTTCTTTTTCTTTTTCTATACGAAAGATTTTAAATTAGTCGTTCTCTTATATCGTCTCCTTTTTCTTTACTGTTTGTAATATTTGATGAAGTTATATTGAAGCATTCTACTTTTATGCTAATCTGATATTAATATAAATATTTATTTATTAAAAAAATTATTTTTTTTTTATATTTTTAGAACAATAACCTTTTACATCATATTAAAATTACCTTATTAAGAATACTTTATTAGCGCTGACTAAGTTAATGTTACTAACAAAGATATTTATTTAATAAAAAAATTAAATATATGAACTTTGTAACATCTTTTAAAAATTAATCTTATCTTAATAGAGTCAACCAACCTATTCTAGTCAACCAACCTATTCTGATAATATTACAATTTGACTGATCCTAATATTTAAAACCTAATTTAATGTTTTCTTGTGGGTTTAGACTAGAGAGCACGCTGTGAAGTTAACTTTACATATTTAAAGATTAATTGAATTTTTTAACCCTTAATTTTAATATTAGCAATGACCAGTTCAGATAACCAAAATATTTTCTAATTTTTTTAATCAACCACACACAAAATGACATTGAAGTAGAATAATGTCAATAAGTAACGTGTATCTGAGTATTAATTGTGATATATTAAAAAAATTTAATTAATTTTTAAGTTACTCACAAATTTGAAGATCTTTGTTTAAATTCTTATTAAAAAAATTCATTACACAAAATTTTTCTTATTAAAAAGTTTTATTAAATACCTTGACTTTTTGTTTGTTCAAATTCATCACCACAATTGATTATAGGAACTTGGAAAATATAAAATATTGAACAATTAATGAAAGATTTTTTTTTGATAGAAACTTAATTAAAAATATAAAAATTGTAAGAGATTTAAAACTTAATTAAGTTATGCTTTTATTTTCATGTAGACATATTTAAGAAATAGTAATACAAGATATTCAATTAAATAGGAGATATTTAATTAAAAAAATATAAATTTTATAAATATTTAATAAAAATTTAACTAAAAATACCAAATTTACGAAGACTTAAGTTAGCTTATATAAAAAATGAGTTGCGAAATCTTATTTCTTTACTGTAAGTTCGAAACAAGTCAAACTTAGACATTTTACTATGTTATTTATGATCCTTCATGTCTTATGAATCTGTGCTTGTTTGAAAGATAATACGATGTGATGAAATACAAATACACATGTACACTCATTCCCATGTCCAGTGATACTCCCAACAATCAAGTTTTCAGCATTTAAGAAATGAGAAAATTGAAACAAGATTAATTGCAACAAATTTGTGGCACATGTGAGTAGATTTATTTAAAGCCTTTTAATGAAAAAACTATTTATTTTATTTGATGCTACCCGTTTAATTTTTCCCACTTTAACTCCTGAAGGTATTTATTTGCAATGTTTAAAATAAATATTATTAAATTGGATATTATATTTGTGCATTATATATATAAAAAAAACCTTAAATACACGTTTTGTCCCTTTGATTTTAAATTTTGTGTAATTTTAGATTTATAAGTGTTTTTTAAGATAAATAACTTTTTCTTTCTAAATTAGTCAAATTTGATAGCTCATTGAATATTTTATCTCATAATTGTTATAGTATTTTATATTTTACATAATAAAAAAAAGTGATGTTTGATGAATTTAGGATTGAAGATAGATGAGATAGATAATCAGCATATAAAAATAAAGAGTCATATATTTATTGTGTAAATATTTTTCTTATTGAAGGTGGTGTTAAATTTTACATATAGGTTTACTTATGATTCATCAGGATTTAAATTTTTAAAAAAGTTACAATTTGTAAAGAATTCATACTTAAGTTATAAAGAATTTAAATGTGATATGATAATCCTACTTTAGCTTGTGTCTTAAGAATCTTAATATTATAACTAATTAGTCTTTTCAACTCACTATATTAGAAAAAAAAATCATAAATGAACAAAAATAATATATTTATATTAAATTTTTAAAAAGAATTTCAATAAGGATTGTAAGTTTATCATTTATACAAGAAATTGTAATTAGTGTCATGTTAAAATACTTAATTTCTTTTATTTTTAATTATCCTAATTTTTTCCTATCTATACAATGATTTGACACTACCTTTAATTTAAAAATTTAAAATAATAAATTTATAAATTTATCTTTTTTACTTAATATAAAACTTAAATTCATACTTAAATACTTAACAATTGACTATATAAAATAAATAAATTTAAAAATAATTGACTATATAAAATAAATAATTTTAAAAAATATGATCTTATATTTTACTTATTAAAAGAAAAACATGGTGTTAGAGAATACTTAAAAAAATAATAAAATACAAAAATGAATGGGGAGTCTCGAATTGAGCATGTGATGAGGTATAAAGTTTATATAAGTGATATAATTTGTGATGATTGCTCAAAATTTTCTAGAGTTTACTCACTCAGATTGTCAACAATCTTGCACTTAAAATAGTAGTGATTATTTTACTCCCTTAGAATAAAACATTCCTGGCCTCTGATTCTATATATAGAAAAGGATTCATGTTTGTCATTGGATCCACCTTTTCTAACTTTGTAGCACACATGGTTAAATGATAGGAAGGTATATGGTAAGGTAGAGAGTACTTGGTGTGTGTTTGCACACGTCAATTCCTGCTCAAGCTTCTCTTGTTTGATGTACGTGTATTCATGAGATACCAACGATGGAGTTGGATCATGAATTCCAACTTTAGAATCACTCAGAAATTCTCTTTCTAGGACCATATATATATATATGTATATGTATGGTACTACTAGTTGGTGTCCCTTCTTTATTTCTTTCTTCCCTCATTTTACATCTATTGCACCATTCAGACGTGGTCCTCCATCATCATACTCAATCACACCATCTAACATCCCTCACTAACTTACTGTATTTTGATTAAAAGAAAATTAGATTAAAATAAGTGGGAATAAATTAAAATAATTTTATTGTATCTTTTTATCAAATGGGACTCAAATAACTCAAACCCTACAATTTAGGAGAGACAATGTATTGAAGTAATTAATGTTGATGAGTTAGTTGTGATTGTGGATTAATTATTGTTTTCAAATATAATAATGATCAAATAATTAATTAATACAATTTATATGAATAAATATTCGCAAGTAATATTTTCCAAATTCCTTGTCTTTTTATTTGAGAAGTTATGGTATGATTTATTGTATTATGCGTATAATATTATATTTTTAGGTTTTTCTTTTAACTTTGATGGTATTATAGATTTGAATGAGATCTTCAACAAGGTTTAAAATTAACCCTCCATGGTTTTTTTTTTATTGATGTATAAACTACGTAACTTGTGAGGTGACTGTGGTTAAAAATATTTTATCTTAATGATATATATTAATGTAAATAAAATTCTTATTTAGAAGAAATTGTTAGAAATTAAAATGTAAAATTAAGTTCCAGAGATTAAATAAAAATGAAAAATTAAACAATTAAACTTTAAAAATTCATAACTTTTAATTTTTTTTTCGAGATGAAACTAATCTTTCACGTAAGTTTGATTCAGATCTTATTATTATCTAATATTCCCGGTTTAATCTTCTTCAACAAACTCATCATAACCTTATAATTAAACTTTTGTATTAAAAATACTTTACTAGCAAGTATTGTTGTACATAGTATATGTATAAACGTTTATAAATTAAAAGGAAAAGGTAAGAAAAAGTATTATACCATTCCCTTTTAATTTAAACATTTTTTACTTGACTTGGAAAAAAATATGTTAGCAATGCAGAAGATATTAGCTAGTACTAAATTTAAGTACACTGTTTTAAAATAGACTATCTAATCTATATACATACATATACAAATTACACTATTTTTTTAAACCAAGAGATTATTACATTGAGTTTAAACCACGAAGGGAGTATAATTTAATATAATGCTAAAAAGTTCATTTGTACACGTGTAAACATTTTAAAATTTATGTAAAATGTGAAAAATAAATTAAAAGGAAAAGGTAAGAAAAATTATTGTACTGTTCCTTTTAAAATTAAATTTTCTATTGCACTTGATTTTGCAAAAAAAATATGTCTGCAATGCAGAAGATATTAGCTAGGTAGTACTAGATTTAAGTACACTCCTTTAAAATAGACTATCTATTGATCTATATACATACATAAATACAGATACACTCTTTTTTAATATTTTGGTGGGATGATTGCAGATATATATATATGTGTGTGTTTTTCTGTATGTGTATATATAGAGACATATAGATATAGATAGATAGGTAGGGGTTGATCGATTAGTCCTATTCAACTTTTCTGTAGTTGAAATTCTTCCATAAATATATTTTGTGTCATATACAAAAAGAGAAGAGCTAAAGATGCGAAGCTGTTTTTCTTTCAATTCTTTCAATAACTGCAGTGCCCATGTCACTTTTAACTTTTTTTTTTTGCTTAAAACTTACTCTTAATTCAGCCACATTGAAAAAAGAGAGAGAGGGTGACCTCTCTTGTTATGAGCAGCAAAGAGAGGTTTCATTCATTTGTCAGTGAGTTTTTCACACAATTTATCTGAAATGGTAATTTAATGATCTTTGCTTACTTTTTTCCCCCTTTCTTTTGTGCATAAAACAGAGCACTCTTTATTCATCAACGTTTGACCCGCTTTGCCATATACATTTGCCCCAACCCAATAACTTTCTCTCACTCTTACATAATTCTAAGCCTTTCTTGGCCACCCAAGACATGTCACCATCCCCACTTTCTTTCTCTACATAATATTGATTTTCTCACTCGTCTCTCTTCATTATGATGATGAATTGATGATGATAAAACCTTTTTTCAAGCATATGCTTGATGCTCTAGTTGCCATCCTGAAGATCTAATCAATCTATCTAACTACCAACTTTCTTTTAGGGTTAGGGCTTCTATACTTTTTACTCTTTATTTCATTTTTCTTTAAGCAATATGTAAACAATCCTTAAAAATAACCATCTTAACATTTAACACATTAAAAGTGATGCATTTCAAAAAATATTAGGTTAAATAGGATATTACTTCCATTGAATTAAAAGTATAGCATTATTTATCTCTATTTCTCATGTTTATAAGTTTGTGTATTAAACCCATATGTAAAATATACTCTATATATGATCAATAATCTAATAAGACAACCTTTTATTGGGTTGTTTTATTTGAAGAAACATTTTTGAAAGTGGAGGTTTTGATGAGTCCTTAGCAAGAAGCCCTTGAAAGCTCCCTTAACCCTAACAACAACTCATGGTTGATCTCATGCAATGCAAATAAGGTCACATTCATGGGAGGCTTTAAGAGAGGGGACCATAGTTAACATATGGGGTTTCAATGCAATTGCGCCACTTTCATGTCCTAATAAAGTAGAAAATTACCAGATGTGAGCATGAGCAGTTGCCTATTTCCTTTGCCTCTTGATATGGCAACATCGTCAGCGACGTTTCATGAATCTTAGAAAACGACACTACTTTACTTAAATTATATATACTTTTACTCACCTTACTTTTAATTTAGTTAGTAGGTAAGCAAGACATTAATAACAAACACCTCTTTATCTCTTCTAATTTTCGTTTTTAATTAGTATTAAAAACACGTTTATAATTTTAAATAACAAACTCACTCTTTTCTTCAATTTATAGTTTAAAAATTCTGAATCAATTTTATCAATACTGGACAAACCTATATCTACCCATAGGCTAAGATCTTTACTATCAATAAATGTGGTAGTATATGTTTAAAATCACACTGAACTTTTTATTTATCATAAAGAATAAAATTAAATAAAACACTTGGGATATTTCAATATATGTACAACTAAAATTTATATAAGATTTTAACTTGCATCTAAGAAAAGATAGACAAAGTTTTAAGTCAGTGACTTTCTTATGCTACTTCTCATTCACAACACACCAATATACTGTACTTAAAATCAAAAATTTATAAAACATACCATATCATTAAACCAAATTACCTTATAATATTATTATTATTATTCTTATTATAATTATATTGTTATTATTATTATGATTATAATTTCTATATTAATAATATTAATGTTGATATTGATAATAATATTAACATTAATAATAATATTATTAATAATAACATTTTATTCCTAATAATATATTATTTATTTTTTAATAATCAATTATGTGTAATATTATTTTTATTGATAATCTATTATCTCATTGACATAATCGATTATGACCTAATTTACACGTAATAATCGATTATATCTATGACATAATCGATTATATTTTTTTAAAATTTCAATAGGATAATTGATTATACTACTAGACAATAGATAATTGTATTTTTTTTTATTGTTTTCCAGCATGATGACAATTATAATTGTTTTTTTTTTTTGGAGCATGTGTTATGATGATGATGGGATAGCACATTGAACTAAGTAAATATTAAATAAATTTATATAATAAAATTATTTAATAATATTATTAATAAAAATAAAATTATAAAGTAATAAAAATAAATATAATTATTTATAATAATAAAAATAAATGAATTTATAAAATAACAATAATAGTAACAGTAAATAGTAGTACTAATTATAATAATAAAAACAAGCATAAAAATAAAAATATCAATAAAATTGAATTTTAATATTTAATTATTTATAGTAATAGAGATAATATAATTATTTATAAATATGTCATTTTAAAATAATATTAATAAAATTAAAATAATAAGAAAATCTTAAATAGTAATTATAACAAATAAAATGTTAGAAAAATAAAATTATAGAATAATAATAGTAATAAAAGTAATAATAAAAAATAAATTTATAAAATAATAATAATAATAATTTTACTTTAATTTTATTTTTATTTAATATTTTTTATTTTTTTAGGTGTATTGCAATGTTAGATAATTTGTAGTTCTTTTTTCAATTACTATGATAGTGTTTTAATACGTATAAATAACTTGTCATCTTTATGTTTAATATTTATTAGGTGTTGAAATTTTATACTAATTTTTGATTTTTTAAAAATTTTATGAAATTTAAAAATTCCATTAAATCTTTTATAATTATTGTTATTTAAATTTTATTTAATTTTATCAAAATTCATTTTCATGCACGTATCTTTAATATTATAAGATAATTTATATTTTTCTATTGAATTCACGAACTTAGTCACACATCTCATTTTAAATTAATTTTAATTATAAAGATCAAATTATATCCCTATGGTAAAAGTTGTGACTACTACAATTATAAACAAAAATAGTTTATGCATATAAACCTCAAAAAGCAAACTTCAATTTAAAATCATCTATGACACTTTCGTATTTTTTTTTCAATGTTTATATCTTACCGTCCTTAAAATGAGTTAAAAAAGATCATAGATTTTGTGAGGGAAATGATTCTGTCACTAATGGTATCACAATGAAAAATGGTCACAAAAAGGTTGTGACGGGAATGAAAAATACATTCAAAATCCATAACTAATACCTTTGTGATAATTTTTTAGGCAACTTCTAGAAACAAGTAGGTATGGTGAAAAATGTCACACATCAATCTGAATCTATTTATCATCACAAGAACATGTCATTAACAGAAAAAGTTTAAAATTTTAAATACACTCTCTTTACATAGAACGATAAAATATTAGCATTGATCTTCTTGATCCTAATGGCTAGCAAGCTTTATCACAAAGGATAGCTCCCAACTATAAGCCAAGTGTCATAAATACTTCACGTCTTTATTAGGAATAATTACTGGAAGACATGTGAGTTGTGACCAAGTATATGTCCAAATTTGACACTCATCCACATTATGTACCCTGCAGACAAGGTCAGAATCAGAACACAGAATAATCGACAACAAAATGAAAAACCTATCAACATGGTGTTTGGCATAATTTTTTGTCTGTATTTTTGGCACTAAGCACTAAGAAAATTGTTATATATTAATGTCACAGTGTTTGATTAGCTTTTCTTACAATTTTATTTCAATAATAAAATTAACCTGTTACTATTTAAACAGACAGTGAAGGTTAATATACATATTGTAAGTTTATATATGCTAAAGCATGATATATTAAACTAACAAATAATTCTATAAAAATGAAATATTGTATATGCTATATATATGCTAAAGTACGATACATTAAACTAACAAATAATACAGCATCTTAAAAATTAAAACCAAGGTAAAAATGGAATAATTTTTTTTATAATTATAGGAGAAAACATTGAAGAAAATAAAAATAAGCCAAACCCTAGATGTATACGTCAGTATAACTCTTTCAGAGAATAAGCATGTTGGTCTGGCTTGGGTCAGATTTTTGGTGTTTTCTTCGTCGTTGGCTATGTATATATATATATATATATACACCTTAATTCTCTATTTTTTGGCTAGCATCCATATTTAGGTTAATTGTTTCTTCTTCTGTGTACGCATAACGAAAAAATAAAATAAAATAATGGTCACTGTCCACTTGTTCCTTCTTATCTCTATTTCTCATACTGTTACATTGCTTTCCCATAACTACAACTTCGAACCTCCAATCTTCTTGTTTTACCTTTCATATTTATGTGTTACCCTTCTTCTCATTTCAATACTGATACAAAGAGAGAGAAAAATATTCACGAGATTTTTTTTATCAGTACAAAATTAAATAAAATTATATATTTTAAAAATGTTCCAACTCAGACAAGTGATTATATAACCTCTAAAGATCTTCCTTAATAAACCTAAAATGAACTACATAAATCTATTCAATATTACATGGATATCTTTTATTTTGCCCAATTTAGTCTTACTTTATTTCTATATTAACTATGAATCTCACAAAAAGTTTAAAACTTATAATGTGTATAACATTTTTTTTTCTGAAAAAAAATATAATATATAAGTATTTAAAATATTTTAATCCATATATAAAATTCAAGTTGGAATACTCTAAAAAATAGCTTTAGAATAGGAATGTATTAAAATTTGAATTTATTTATAAATATAATTAAGATGATATTGAATATTTTATTATTAAAAATAAAATTTTAAATAAATAAAAAAATAGTATTTAGATTTCATTATCGAAAAATCAACTCTATAGAATCATTTTTCTTTAGAGTTCTTTATCTTTTTTTTTTAGATTTTTGACTTCATCTATAATTAGATTGACGATCAGAATTTGTCATCAGACTTGTGACGACAATTAAAATAATTTTGTTGAATTAGAATGTTAATATGAATAAATTTATTTTTTGTCATTTTTCTTCTTTGAGTCATTTTTTAAGTTTTTTTAGTCACTTGAATTTAAATTGTGATTATATGTAATGTTTCTATTATTAGGATTAGTCTTATTTGATTTTGTGATTATATTAATATATTTATATTGAAGAGATATATTTTGAAATATTATGACCAATGTATCGATATTTATATTTACGAATTTTGTGTATATAATTACTATTATATGAAAATTATGAAATATTACATAAATAAGAATATGTATAACATAATTTAATTTTTATTATTTTTATGATAATATTATATAAAAATTATTTAGAAAACACTTGTTAGAGATATTAAAATGGTCAGATATATATATATATATATATATATATATATATATTAATAATTACAAATAATAATAATAATAGTATTGATATTATTATTAATAATAATGTTAATATTATAATTAATATTATTTATGTTTTTATTAATATTATTCTTAATATTTTTAATATTCTTATTAATACTATTAACAATATTATTAAAAATAATAATATTAATAAAAATAATATTATTAATTTTAATAATAATAATAATATTGAATATATTATTGATAATAATATCACTACTAATAATATTATTAATTATAAATATTAGTAATATTATTATCAATGATAATATTAATAATAACAAAAATATTAATGAAATTAATTAAAATAATATAATAATAATATTATTAATATTAATTATAATAATAATAATAATACTAATAATAATATTAATTATTACTATTATCTTTTCATAAAAATTTGAGTCTATAAATAATATTAAATTTACCTATAAGTTTTTATTCGATCATAAGTAATTTGAAAAATTCTTATAATAATATATTCATTATTATAATTAGAATGGTGTTTATGTTGTATTTGCTTATAGTCACGTAGAAACCCTAGTGTCTCTCTTATATTTGAACTGATTCCTACATCAAATAATTAGTATTCACCTTGTCTCATTTTTAGTTGCCGTTTCAATCCATTGTATATTATTTTCCTTCTCCTGTAACGTAACATTTTTTATTTTTTTACAAACTCTAATTTAGTTTCTTGAAGACAAATCACTTCGACTATTTCCTTATCAATATGATCTCTCGAATATCTCAATTTAGACATTTTCCCCATCCCTCTTATATTTAAGCAAATAATCTTCATTTAACATTTTGTTTATCTCTATATCTCTTACTTTTTTTAGTTTACCGTCACTATAAGAAAAAAAGCTATTTAAAGATTAGTTTTTAATTACCAAATGAAATAATTGTTAATTGTAACCAAAATAGTCATCAAATTAAATTTTGATTGCTAAATAACTATAAAATATAAATTTAGTAACCAATTAAGTCAATATAATTGATATCTAACATTAGCTACCAAAGTTTTAGTGGCCTATATCATTAGATTCTAAATTGGTATCTAATTAAGTTAGAAACTAATTTAGAATCTAACGGTGTAGGTCACTAAAATCTTGGTAGCTAATGTTAGATACAAATTATATTAACTTAATTGATCATTAAATTCAATCATTACTTCTATTATGTAGTTATTTAACAACCAAAATCTAATTTGGTGGTAGAAAAATTTTTAGTCACAATTAATAACTATTTTATTTAGTAACTAAAAATTGATCTCTAAATAACTTTTTTTTCTTGTAATGCGTCTATTTCTTTAATTTCTTTCAATGTATTTAAAATATTTTTCTCGTTCCCGAGTATGTAATACCTATTTGTTTCCTTGATTCCCATAACCTAATAACTTCTAAACTATCATTTCTCAATCAAAATGATATATTACAATCATTAATATCATGTATTCACATACAAAAATTACTATAATAGTATGAATTGTTAACTTCATTTGTCTCATTTATTGAGCTTTACTTTGTTGAAGTAGTCACTACTTTAGTGATTGTTTGTAGGATCCATTTTTTAGTATTCTTTTGATTTGAAAGACTCTAGATCCAACATTATTTTTTTGTGAGAATCATCTTAGATCTTGTTGTGTCATCGAATATTTTTTCTGGAATTAAAAGACAGAATTTTTCTTATATAAAACAAATTGAGTTAGATTTGAAGAATGGATATTTTGCAAATATAGCCTTGTGTAATACCAATACTAAGGTATATTGATGACGAAGATTTATATATATTTTCTAATTATTATGATAAGGTAGCCAGATATATGTTCGAAACATTTTTTTTTTCTTAGCTTTCAATAAATTGTGATCAAAGGTTTATTCATCTTCTAATTAAATGATGGATTAATTCAAACATGTGACCAATGCATAAGTTATATTAATATAATTTTTCTATTTCTGAAAAAAAAAATATTGATGGCATACCTTTTCTTGGATTTGTTTAAAGATAGTAGAGATTATTTCTCACCCTTTTATAAATAACAAAGTTTTAATTACTTTTTCTATTATAAGATGATAGTTTATTTGTAAAGTAAAAGATACTTTTAGAAACTCAATCCATCCAGATTTACACCTAAAATCCAGATTAACAGATTAATTATGTGTTCAGAAAATTTATCTGGGAAGATTTCTGATAAAGAGAAATAAATAAGTAATTTCTTTGCATATAAAAATCACATTATGTATAAGTTAATTTATAAAATATTTCTAATATCTTTAATTTTTTATTTTAAATTTATGTATAAATAATATTAATTTATAAAAAAGGTTATCTTTTCTATTATGATTGTGGAAAATTTGTTAAATACTAATAGAAGTTTCTTACTGGAAAGAAAGTTGTGTTGTAATGATTCCAACCTCATTAATAAAGCAGATAAAATCTTTTTTCTGTACTTGAATGACATTCCTCCTTCTAAGAATATTTTTTTGTTGGCAACTTACTGAAGATGAACTATGAGACGCTAAAACCTTTAGGAGAAGAAAACTCCTGAAATGAAAAATTAAACTCTCAGATATAATTATATATTAAGGTCAATATAAGTTCTTAATTAGCTTCGAAGACAAACATAGCACTCCAGAATGTGTTATAAATTCAGAAAGTGATGGAGGTTAAATTTGAATTCAGAACTTAAACCTCACTAACTGAGTATTCTGTTTTTACCTTCACTCTTATTCTAGTTTTGTCTTTCACAATATATTCAGCCTCCTTTTAGCTTCAGTAACTTCTTTATTCAGTCATAGCAAGAGTTGAAGTGGCTTGATAAAGGAAGTAAGCTAAAAAAAGGGGTGTTTACCCAATATAAGGTAGACTGTTTCAATTCACTAATTATAACTTTTTCTTAGGTAGGTGTCCATAAATAATGTTGTGATTAAAAGTATGATGAAAATCTTTAAATTAGTATCAGATCCTGAAGTAAATTTTTCTAAGAATAGATTGAGGTGGATGATAAAAAAATTGTGAAAGTGACAAGTTGTCAAATTATAAAACTTCCTATTTTTCTTTTTTTTTTTTTATTATTTGGGAATTCCTATAGGAACTAATCCTAGAAAAGGTAACATGGAACCGGATTATCTTCAAATTAAAGAAAAAATTACCTTTTAAAAAGTATAAATAATACTCGTTGGCAAGTAGAGTGTATATATAAAATTAATATTATAATAACTAAAAAAACATTCGTAACATTTTATAAACATTTTTTAGTTTTTTTATTATGTTAATTAACTTTTGTAGAAATTAATATTTTATAAGTGTTTTATAAAATTCATCCATTTTCTAGCGTATTCAGAAATAACCATGATTGTGGAGATATATGTAATTATATTTTTCCCATAGATTAAAATTAGTTTATGTAAAAAATAAAATTATATGTTTATTAAATAAGATATTTTATAAATTATTTATACATAAAATAGTTTTAAATTATAAAAAAAACCTTAATTAACTTTTTTATTTGTATTGTTTTCTATAAAATATTTATCAAGAATATTATCCAAAGATAGTTTGCTGATAAAAAAAATGGCAAGATAGATGTTACAAACTAAAGTACTCTCTGGTTGACTTTTTTCTTTTAAAAGGAATATTTAACTTAAATCTGAGGTTATGTACATCTTTTAGTATTCTTTGGGGTGGGAAACAAAATAAATTTGTAGACTTTGGAAATTGAGAAAATAAATTAAAAGTAATTAATGGATATTTTATGATAGAAGAAAACAGAAAGCAAGAATGTGGACGATAGAAAAGTGATGGGAGTGGCAGAGAAAACATAAGAACCCACCATTTGTGGACTTGAAGGATAAAAGCTATAGCTAGATAGCACCATCAAGCACAAAAACAAGGTAATAACATATATGCATGGACCTAACATATATAGTGATGATGATGCATTGTAGGTTTTTTCTACAAGCAACACCCTTAACTGTCAAATACATGGATAGTTCTTTGAAATCCTCAACTTAAAAGCTTGATGGGTATGATATCATTGTTTTCTGAAACTAGGGACTGGACCACAATGGGGGGCATCTTTTCAGACGTTGAATTAGCATAGTGGGGGCCATCTATATTACGTGATATCTATGCTTTCTTTTGTTTTTATTAATCATCATAACCATTATCTTTATCATTTTTCTTATATAAACAAATCTTAATTTTCTGCACACCGTTTTGCGAAATTTGTGCCCTAAACTCTAATGAAACACAAAAAAGGTTCTTTGGGAAAATAGTAAAATATGCAGATCACAAGGAATTTGACCAATTTAGGAGCTTCATGTGGATTCATATGTATATATGCTACATGTGAACAATGATTTTGGATAAGGAAACACCTGAATTTACCTACATGAAACTTAGTCTTAAAAAGATGTTTTTTGTGATTATAAAATGATGTATATAAACTATTATTAAAATCGATTTTTGAGTGATAGAAGAGTTAAGTGTATCAAAATAAACTCCTTACTTGAAATTAAAAGATAACTTTTTTTTTTATATCAAACTTTGTCATCATTAATCACATATGAATCATTATTATTTTTTTATATATCTATGCAACAAAACATAGACTCTAACTAAGCAGAACATTCCTTATCTGTGGCCGAATTGAGAAGCATATACATCCAAAAAAAAAAAAAACAGATCTAATCCCCTCTAGAAAATGGAAGAATTAAAAAGTACACACCCATAAACCCTCTAGAAAGTCCCAGAGCATTATCTCTTTTTGAATTTAGTATTTGTATCACAAATTTGTTGTTTAAAGATGAATAAGTGTAAAAATCACCATTATTCTCAAACTCTTAATTAATGTAAAACTTTTGAATACTTCCAAATATCGTAAAACTGATTTGATCCTATCAAATTATGACAAAGAGGAAATGAAAATTGAAAATTTTCGTTTGAAGAGTTAAAAGAAAGGAAAAAAATGGACACTTTTGAAATGTCTGGTTGACCACCGTTTGTTAATCTTCCACATATGTTTCCATCATCTTATCATTTTCTACAGATTTTAATGGATTCGCTGAGATGGATAACGAGTGGTTGATCATCTGCAGAGTCCATCAATATAGATTCGTGGTTCCCAAGACATAATTCTACACATGATTATTACTATGTGAAGAGAAGTGGGTTGGACAAGCCACAAATCATTAATTATATCTTTGTCTTCCATCAATGACATGATTTGATATTTAAAAGCAACATACTGTTAAGTGAATCATTAGTTTGTTTTGAACTCAAACAAAATTGCCACCAAATCTAATTACAATAATTAGATTTTTTTACACAAATTTTTTTACAGACTTCAGCAAGTGGTAGTAGCAGCAGTAACTTTGATTTAGCTGTCGCTGTTATGGACAGAGAATCATGTGAGGGGGAGGAAGAGACACGAAAGGATGGAAATTCATTCACATTTGTATGTTGTTTTGAGTTTGACATTAAAAGCAGTACAGTATAGTATCTGAATTTGGTAGTTGTAAGTTAACGACGTTCACATGAATAATGTTCCCTTCATTTACTTCAATCACTGAACATTGGTCCACATTCATAAATCAAGATGTTGACACTTGACACTGCTCTCTATTCCATAAAGTGCTTCTAAACTCAAAACCTTTAGAGGATTTATGCATTGTTACCTAATACTTGAACCTCTTTAGTAATCATTGTTTTCTATTTTTACTTTTTCTCACCAATTAGTAGTTCACAAAATAGCCATCTCAAGTAGTTTCCATTGCATTAGGACTCTAATTGATCACTCATTATTCTGAAATAGCATAGCCTTAATGAGAAGATCATACACTTGCCAACTATACCAAGAAAATCCATCACTAGGAATTGATGGATCCCTACCATTATCATCATAGAATTTTCTTTTTAGGTGGTGTATATAAGAAAATTTGAAGTGACCATTTTGGTGGTTTTTACTCTTCTAAAGATTTTAGTCTCTTTATGTTCATGAGAAGCTAATAACAGCAGCAAATACTTTATCTTGTTATCTGAGAATGATTTACATGAATCACACATGTTATTTTATTGGATTAAGGAACAAATCTGAAAAGATATATTAATGTACTTAAAATGTTTTTTCTTGGGTTTTACCTACATCTGTAAATAGAAATGTGAAAACCCTAGCTAGCTCATTCAACAATGCAGTGGATGCAGCTGTTCTAACTCATTTTACACTGTATTTGAACTTTAATGTGCACCAAAAACAAAAAAAGAAAAAAGAAAACTCGTGTCAACTGTGTAATGACAAGAAGTGTCAACTTCTTTGCAGGTTTAACCTAGCCATTTTCCCTTCTGAGCAAGAATCCAGTGGATCAGAGCTGCATGTGTTGTCCAAACCAAATGCTGCACGTTGGTGTTATCAATTTCTATACTCTAATGAACGTCATGAACACTAGCCCACTTGAAAATTTCTTTCTCCCTGTAGTAGTATATACTATACAGTAGTGTATACATAGTAGTACGTATTTGTATACATATTATTGTATAAATAACAATAATGTGAGTGGAATAAAAGCTAGAGAAATGTACTTGGTAGGGCAAATATAGTACTATGTGGGCTTAATTGAAATTAAACCAGTGCTCTTTCACTGGTCTCTTGTTCTGGCATTCTCAAGAGTTGTGGTCCTCCACCAAAACAAACACTCTCTAACTTGTTGTGCTTTTATCTTGTTTTCCATTGCTTTCCTCCACACACTAACCTACTTGACCTTTTCTTGAATGCTTAATAATCAGGTGGGGTAGGTACCCTTTGATGTGAAATGGGTGAAACAAAAGCTTCCATATATCATCGCAAAAGGCTAACTGCACCACTCACGCATAGTCCAAAACTGTAAAGCTAAGTTGAGGACAAACCAGGAAAGCAATCATAACTAGTTATGGAAGACTAAACATATATTCTGTCTTCACATATGTGTTGTAACCCTTTTTTTTAAATTTTTTCTCTTTTTCATTTGGGGACAAACACTTGTATGAAATATATGTGCCCATTGTTTGCTTCAGAAAGGTGGGGGTACCTATGACCAGGTGGCAACTTGCATTAATCCTTCACTTTCATTGTCTTCTCATCTTTTTCTACATCCTTAATCCTGTGAATCACGTTGTTGTGCTATTATTATTATTATTATTATTATAATTATACAAGACCATCATCATGTAAGTTTTACCTTGCATTTGAATCAAGATTATTTTTAGGGTAATTCAAAATGTTTTATGATAAAAATATGTTGATTTAAAAGAAATTCGAATTTTATGAATTTATGAAAACCATTTGAATAATAAAATTATATAATTTTAAATTTTATCTATAAAGTAATAATTTTGGGATTCTTCATTTTCTCTTCTCACTTCAATTTTTGCATCTTTTCTTATACTATTTTAAATGTTAGCCAATTTTTTTAATTAAAGTTTGTATTATTCATTTTTTATCCATGTTGGATTGAAGAAGTACTTTTTATATTTGGTGATAATCAAAGTAATTTATTTCAATAAAAAAGTAAAATTTAATAAATTTAAACTGTTTTATCAAGAAAAAACATTTGAAAAGTAAATAAACTAAAATGAAATTAATTTAAACTGAATGTATTTGAAATAAAAACATGTATTTTAATTTGCTACAAATTATTAATTATCTATCCAAAGGTTAAGGCCTTAATAGTGATTATCCAAATATAGGTTTTAATTAAGATTGTCCAAACTTGGGGTGGTATAATTAGTTGGAATTTTCTGGGTTCTAACATTCCAATTAACCAATTGGGTACTTAATTTGGACAACCAGACTAGAAATTAATTCATATTACTCCAAGTCGAATGAACGATGAGTGTAAGTTTTCCTCTGAGAAGGACCTTTTTGGAGAAATTCAGAAATGGCTGACAGAAGAACTAGCTGTCAAAATTTTCAAAATAGTTAATTACAAAACTTGATTAAACCAATTAGAGAATATTATGATGAAGTTCCTATCCTGGGTGAGTTTGAGGAAAAGAAAGTATATAGCGTGTTCTTGAACTGTATCTATATCTTTTCTAGTGATTCTAGATCTAAGAAGATGGTTGAAAATGTCAGATATAATAATTCATAGATCTCCACCTAAACTTTGGGAAACTTAATTATTGAGATGTAACAAAAAAGTTCAAATGGTGGTCCTGAGTTTGTTTTTGTCTCCTCTATTCTTAATTCTGATAAGAAGTTAAATCTCAGCATAAGGTAAATAAGGTTGTATATATATATAGCCCGTTTTCAAACTCAAAAAGCTCTTGCGTAAAGATGTGTTCAAATATAATATCATTACAAACCTGGAAGTATCATTTCCATCTCTTGAGATATAATTTGTTCTTGGGATGATGAAAAAGGATAGATTTACCACATGGTTCATGGGCCATATATAGGATAATTTGCAATAAATTAAAGAGGTGTTTATGGTATATTTCAAGTTCAGAAGCTATAGACGCTAGAGTATATATATGAAAGGATTTTCTTGATTATGTTATTGATGTGAAATATTTTGCTAATTACTATTTATAATGACCAAATCTGGTTTAGGCTTGAAGAAAGGAATTGTGAACATTCTATGAAGCAAATTTGATTGTGTGCTTAATAACTAAACAAACAGCTTAATGTATAGCTGGGCTACACAACCAGTAGGCCCTTTTTATATGCATGTTTTTCTTTTTTCTTTCTCACCTCCCTTATTTTTCTAAACAATGTCTTTGTTTTTCTGTCACAGGTTTGTTTCAGTTGAGGTTAGCAATCCTACTACAAGTGTATTTTATGCTATTGTGTGTGTGAGTTGCAAAACTTGATACCCTGCCATTAACTACACCTGATCAATAAAGACGTGCAAATCCAAAAACAAACAAAAAATAGCATCACATAAGTTGTTGAGTTCTGCATAATCAACCTAAATATTACATTAAGTATATTATATTGGAGGGCTGGATCCTATATTTTGGTTCAGAAAGCAATGTAATAAAACGGGTATTGCTTCATTTTGGGAGGGTTGCTTAATTTTGGGAGGAATTGTTTTGTATAAAGACAACTAATATAAGTAGGTAACAATTTTTTGTATAATATTTGGAGCATAGCTAAAATACTTTTTTTTTTATTTAATTTACTTTTTAGTGATAAAAAAAAGTTGTAGCTTTAGGATTTCAGGAAGAAGTAGCTCCAGTATCTTGGATATCTTACTATCAAAAGAAGATAACAAATTATCATTATTGTAAGTCTATAAATAGGTTAAAAAACATAAGAGATTTTGGGAATAAATGTATGTCCTTAAAGTCCAATTAGCTAGTTCTATTTTTATAATAAAATATTTTATTTTCTTGTATTGTTTGATATAAAGTTGATTTGATAAAGACATTGATTATAATTTAATATTTATTATAATAAAGATTATAATAATAAAAAGCAGATCTTGTTTTTTTTATCTACATTGATATATATGTTATAGTATTTATTATGAATATTAATAGATCTCACTTGATAATGATAATATATATACATATATATATATGTATATATATATATATATATATATATATATATATATATATATGTATATATATATATGATTATTTATCTGACTCAGACGAGAATACTACTTTATAATAATGGAAAATTGTTTAAGAGAAAATAAATATTTTTTTACATAATTATCATGTTAATTAATAAGTTATTTGTTATATTTTAATTTCAAACACTTAATTGTTCAAAGGATTTATTAAATAAATATGGAATATAATTATATGCTTGTGAAATTAATAATTATTTTATAAAGAATATATTAATTTTGAGTAATGAATTTAAGCCTTGTAAAATGTTAAACAAAACTAACAGGAATCATCATTTTTATCACGGAAGAAAATGTGAAGAATGCGAATGCTAAAAGAAGAGATGTATAATACCTTGATTTGACCATAAAATGGTAACAATTCCATGTCAATAAATCAATATTTTAATTTTATTGGAAAATCATAATTTTTATGGTGTAATAAATAGAAAGTAGTGACAATTCCATGCTAATAATTCAATGTTGAATTAATATTGGGTTGTTTGAATGTGAATGTGAACATTTCGAGGACGGTCTGCACCTCCATACTTTTCTTCCTGCACCTCCATAATTTCAGAATCATCAAAGTATTTTTCTAAATTTTTTATTATCAACCCACAATTTAGAATATAAAAAAAGATTATATTTCGAATTATGAATATAAAAAATATATTTTAAATTATATAATTCAAAATATAAAAAGAATAAGAGAGTATGCTGAAAAGATAAAAAAAAAAAAATAATACTTTCGCTTTGATTATGAAAGTGCGTGAAGAAAACAAGAGGTACAAGAAGACGCGGTCCATTTCGAGGCACAATTAGGTCCATCGTTTGTTTGTCATTGTTACTGGCACCCTACATTGATATTTGCACTCCTAATTATTTACTTTTTTTTTCTGCAAAAATACCCATTGGTGGATCAACTAATGGTGGTACAACTGGGTGATTTGCTTGTGGGTAATTTCGTCCTGCACCCCATAATTCCAATTTGCAACCCCATGGAGGTGGTAAAATGGCCCATACGTCTTTAATAACATATATTTTAAACCTTTCATTTTTTCTTTTTCTCCATTACTTTTTTTTTTTGACGCAGAGAGTGCGTTTTGCAGCGGCTGCTCCTTCATTAGTTATTTCAAACCCACTGTCAATAATATTATGTCACATATTTTAATAAGCTTTATTATCATAAAAAACACTTAAAGATCTAGGCAATGTCAAGTTTTTCATTCCAGCATAAAGTTCTCACTCTTAGCTAGATTCATACATAGATGACATGGTGATTCCCGTTTTCGCCTATACAAAACTTTTTCCTATCATAAAATTTTAATTAGCCTAATTGAGAGGACATTAGAATGTCTACTAAGTACGTTTGCCACTTTGAGTTGAGTAAATTTTCTTTATAAAAATAAGTAAGTACTTAGATTGATTTATAACTAGGTTCGTAATCAAAATTTTGGAGTTTAAAACCACTACAAATCACATGTTTTTAAACCATTAGAAAATTATCATTAGCCACATCATCTAAATTTCCAGTGACATCAAGTATTTTGAGAAGTAGAAAACATATTAAAAATATCTCTTTGTTTGACCGCTATTTTTTATTGGTATAGGTTAATCATAACCACCAAATTAATCAAGTTAAAGAGTTAATTTAGTCTTTAAAACTATATCTCATCGTCACTACTTGAAACTAAGAAAATTTAAATGAAATTTTGTTCTTTGTTTTGGAATTTCATGTAAGTTTCTCTGATCAATATATTTTAGATATTATATGAGACGAAATTTTAGGAATTAAGTTAATTAATTAATTAATTTTTAGTAAACATATGTTTAGACCACACATTATAAAAGAAAAGAAAAGCCCCACCATTTTGTACACAGAACCACGACACAACAAAGGCCCACCACTCCCATATTTTCAGTTCCCACTTTCTATTGTGTTGTCAGTTCGCCACCACACTTTTTCTGGGCTACTAAACACTCGTTTCCTATCTGTCAGAAAAAAAGAACCATTTGTTATATAATCCATCTCTGACGTTGACTTCTTACCACCCAACCTTAACCCCTTTTCGCTTCATCACTTCCAAGCCAAGACTAATCTAACTTAACCCATTCTCAAATAAAACTCACCGTTTCACTCTCTCTCAATTCATGCGCCATTTTTCCTTCTCCGCTCTCTCAATTCCCTCGCAGCACTTTCCCTATTTATTCCCCTCTCCGATCTGTCTCCGATTCTCCGTCTTCTTCCAATGCGCCTCTGATTTTCTCTCTCTTTCGAGAATTCCGCGAAATCGTTTCTTTCGACTTTACCTGACAACAGATTGAAGTAATTCACTGATTCACCTAATTTTTTCTTTATCATTTCTGCGTTTTCTGTTTTCCTTACCAATTAGAATGAAATCGACGGTTTCGTTGAGTTAACTTGTTGTTTTTGCGCTGTTTGTGAATTGTGGCTTGGAGTTATGGCGATGGCGTCGAAACGAAGCGCGAAGTCCAAGGGATTACGATTGAGCGGTTCCAGAGGTGCGAATTCGCCGACGTCTTCGACAACGTCGTCTTCCAAGCAGTTTCTAGAAACTTCCGTGGATGGTCTGAGCTCGCCGGCGTCTTCTTCCGCTCTGAGCAAGACGCCGTATTCGTTTTCCGAAAGCGTGCCTTTGGACGCGAAGGAGAATGTGACCGTTACGGTGCGGTTTCGTCCTCTGAAGTAAGTGTTTGCGTTTCGGAGTTGTGCGTCGTTGTTTTGAGTTTGTTTGGGTTTTAGGTTGATTGGGGTTTGTTTGTGGAATGGTAGTCCCAGGGAAATTCGTCAGGGAGAGGAGATAGCGTGGTACGCTGATGGAGAAACAGTGGTGCGGAATGAGTATAACCCGTCCCTAGCGTATGCTTACGGTAAATATATGCAAATTTGATGATTATGAATAGGGTTTTAGTTGTTTTCTTTTGTTTGATTGAGTTGGACTGTGAAATTAAAATGTATGTGTTAGTAATTTGCGAGTTTAGTGCTTTTGAGGTTAAAAATACTGTACATCATTTCGCATTCAACTTATCTTCGATTTATTTTTGAGAATAGAAGCTTGTGAAGGTGATAGCAGGAATGAATGGTGAGGTTATTGCTGACACGTTGATTTAATTGATGAAACCAAAGCCAGAAGTATTAGTATCTTTTTTGGGATAAGAGAAATAACCTTTTATTAGAAGAAAGAAAGGAATATTAAGAAAGAGAAGGATGAGAATCATCGTAAGGCAAAGCTAATAGGAAAGCCAGACACTAAACAAAAGCAAAACAACTATTTGTACAAAATAGCTCTCCAATTCCTTTTGAAATCTATGATGGGAACTCCTGGCAAGAATATGTGTATTGAACACCAAAGAAAGGCTAAGCAGATAAAAGATATGTTACATTAACATTCTAAGTGTTGGTTATTAGCTACAGGTACCAAAGTACAGTGAGCATGTACTACTGAGACCTCTGAAATTAATTATTAGGAAATCATACAAGTTTTCAGGACACATCACATGCCCAATTATCAGCATATGCTCCCAAGAAAGCCTCCAAATTTAGCATGCTTTTAGGCAATGGAATGAATACTTTCCACCTTTTTGAATTAGAACAACACATCTGATAGCGGACCTGGGATTAAGCAAGTGTATTTAAAAAGGAAATTGTTGGGCTTCAGCTGGAAGGGGCCACATTTAGGGGTATTTTTCTGTTATTAACTGTAACCATTTACTTACTATAGAAAGGGAATAATGGGATACTGTTAGGGAACTTCTTAGAAATAGAAAGCTGTGAGGAGTAAACCAGACCTCTTAAAGTATCTGGAGTCTCAAAGGGAGATCTTCCCAATTACCCAATAAATATTGTTTTCTCTTGCTATTTTGTCAAGACTTACTAAAATCCGACACATGCTCAGTGATAGGTCCTTGCTAGATCCGAGTCTGTAACATAAGCAATCATCTTGTTGAGTACGAGCTGAATAAAGGACTTGATCTAAGGAGTTGGACTTTCACAGGGTATATGAAGAAAGATTTATTTATTTTTCTTTCCTCTTTGTCTTGAGGTGTGAGATCTTGGTTGGGGGATCTATAGGTAAACTCATAAAGGACTCCAATTCAGAAACATTCTGCTGTACCTTAGATAAATACAGTTCCTAGAAAATGATGGGGACCTGACTACTGCGCACTGCTATGATATGATGATTATGCAATGAAGCAATACTGAAGATGCAAGTAAAAGTCTGAGAACGAAATGTGCTCTAGGTCTAGGTCCTTCTAAAATTTATTGCAATTTCATTGTTTCCTGCTCTTTTTCACCTTTTTTTTTGGTACTAATTATTGAAATTAGGAAACAAGTAGAAATTTTCTAATTAACACACAAGTTTTTAAACGGTAAAACCAAACTTGCCCTAACCTGCCAAGACCAAATCCCCCATTCTTTTAAGACCTACAACAGATTTTCCAGCAGGCCAAATAACCTCTTCCTTTATATTTGTCGCCCAACCGAAGAAACTCTTACCTAAGCTTAATCCTCTGTGTTATCCTTTCTGGAATCATCAATCGATGCTAGAAATAGGAACGGGGTCTGGACAACCAATCAGCTTAATCCATTATTTTGCTGTTTCAGGTCTTTCTATTTTGATCGTGGGGTCTTAAAATAATGTCACTTGAGGATTTTTCTTCCTTAGAGGGATCCTTATATAAGAAAATGAGTCCAAGTGAGGTCTTAGCAGTGGGACCCACCTAACCATAGTAGTCATAGAATTGAGAAACTGATTCCCTACTTTAGTTCTAACTGACCCACTTTTGGTTCTGTTAATTTCAAGTAAAAATAGTTGACATCATTTGAAGGTTAATGATATAATAAACCTATCGTGATCCTCTTAGAAAAGATTCTAAATATCATGTTATTGTACAATTTTTGCAAATAAAATAAGTTATTATGTGGATTTTTTCTTGGGTAATGTCTTTCTTTCCCTCTGTTTCATATGTTAATGTTGTGTATTTAAGTTTTTCCTGTTACTTGTAGATCGTGTCTTTGGTCCCACAACTACAACTAGGCAGGTCTATGATGTTGCTGCTCAACATATTATTAGTGGTGCTATGGAGGGCATCAATGGTAATTGACAGATTGAACTTATTGCTTCTATTTGTTTGGCTAGATTAAAGTATAAAATATGGTCTTGCTATGATCAAATTATCCTTGTTATGCAGATTAGTTTACGAATGTGAGCTGTAAAATAACAATAAACAGCATTATGTCAACTAACTTAGAGTCTATAATTTGATTTGTTTAGTTGGATATCTGCAAACAACTATTTGTTTGATACTAATGTTCATTAAAGATCAAGTTTGATATTTTGACTTTGGAACTGTCAATGGTATTGACACATGATGGACCATTGACAAAAATTTACTAAGAATTGCCATCCATAAAAATTTGATCAATATATGTAGAAGCCACATATTTTCTGGCTTCAACTGTTCACTTACGTTATGATTGTTGATAAAATAAGATTGCAAACTGCTCAGATGCTTGCTTAGGGAGGTAGGCCAGGTCATGGTGTAACCTCTAGAGGTTTGAGATTCAAGATCTTAGCAACTGGTTTCACATAATGTTGTCGTTGCATACAATAACCAGTTGGCTTGGACCTTCACATGATCAATGCAGAAAGAAAGTGAGGTAACTTGATCATTTGGACCATGGAGCATTTCCCTTATGGGTGATACGCATGCAATTTCCTTTATATGGCAGCCTATTTATTAGTGGCGCTTCTTTAAGTTGGTCATTTCAATTAAAAGTCATCATCCGTAGTGACTTATGTCTCCAAGAAACTACAAGTTTTGAATTGCATTTGGTGTATATGATTAACTTACAATTGAACCATTCTTCGATTTTTGTTGCAGGTACAATATTTGCATATGGTGTAACAAGTAGTGGGAAGACTCATACAATGCATGTAAGATCACACTTAAAAATTTTTCTCCCCTCATCTTGTTTATCTTTTATTGGTAGAGATCACATGTATTTTGCCCTGGAGAAGTCCTAATTGAGTCAGGTAAAACCACTATATGGCTTGAGCACAATTGTTGCCAGTGGAGTGGACCTGTGGTCTCTTCCAAAAAAAAGTAAATGTATAATAAATTTACCTAATATGCTTATTTTTATATGGTCTTTCCATGGCTAACTATTTGGCATCATCAAACCATACCTAGAAGCTATTAGGCTAATAAACATGAAGGATATTATATCTAACATGGTCCTTCTCTCAAGAGTCCTTAAGGATAGAACTGTGGACAATGCACATGCCCCTCTTTTTCACGCAGAAGAACAAGACCGACAAATATAATAGACTAAGGGCCTGTTTGGTTGAACATAAGGTCCTTCTTGGAGAGAAGAATAGAAATTAACTTCTCCATAAGCTAATTTATGGAAGCTCTCTCATATAGGTTCTCTAAATTCTCGTTTTTAATTTAAGCACAAGCTAATTTTAGCTTATGAAGAAGTTAATTTCATTTTTTTCTTCTTATTTTTCTCTCCCAGAAGGACTTGTGGAAAAATTCTTTCAAACAGACCCTAAATCATGATCTAAAAGGCTTTGATTCCATGTCACAAATCAGTTATCTCAAAAGCTTGAGTTGTTCAGTGAACACACAAGAGTTTTTATTTGTATTAGGAACAATTAACCAAAAAATTATTAAATAATCAATATCAGTACATCATTGAGGATGCGATGTGCCATGTAAATATAAATAGAAAAGGAATGTTAGTTAGTTAATCAGGTGCTGCTAGTTGGATTTGTATAGTCATTGGTAGCTGCCTATAAATAAAGCATTACTATTGTAATTTAGACGGATTGGAATAATGATAATAGAAGTGCACTGTTTAGTTCCTGATATCTTTCTTTCTCTCGCCTCTCGTCTCTCAATCCTCTCTGTTGTGTTCTTGTTCCTTTTACCCTCTTTCTTTCTCTTTCCCACCTAAATCCTATATCACTACGACTATATAACTGACTTCATTTACAATGGTGATTGGCTGTGGTAAGCACGCATTATCACCACTAGTGCTATTTACTACTAATCTCATCAGTCTCTAGTGTAGTACAACTAGTATATGCCCATGACAATTAGACTGGTAACATCATAGTACTTTTAAAAGTTAAAACCCCTTCTTAGCCTCTTAATCTATCACGGTACAATTTTGGATATAAATTTAATTATTATCTTTTGAAGTAAGAATACATAATTTGGTTGATCTTATTAGCTATTGTGTTACATGGTGATACTTAGTAAGATAGGAATTGGGGATACTGTGTATAACATTATGGGTCCATTTGATTTACACAAAAATAAGGGACAAGGCAACATAAAAGTACTTGATTAACCTTTGAATTTGAAGAGTTGTGGGACGAAACAAAAGAAGTGGGAGATGGATGACAGAACAAAAACTTATTTTTTGTTATTCTGTAAAAAAGGGGCAACTTTCTGCTCCAAGTACAAGATCATCAAAAGACAAAATTACGCATTTTCTCCCTCACTCTCACTTCACTATTATATATGATAATTGATCGACAAACATAAAACAGCTCTGTATTTCTACTTAAAAGTCTTTCCACAATTAAAAAAGTGTGGCAATAATACTGCAATTCATCAACTTCTACGTTTAGATTATGTAATATATATATATATTATAATTTGTTAAAATATATAATACTATATTATTTTATAATAAATTATTAAACTATATAATAATATACTCTTTTATGATATAGAACAATAATATAAATTGTATTAAAAGAATTAATATTAACAAGGGTATTATGGTATTTTACATTATTTTGCTTGTGCTGTCCATTGTTCATCAAATGATGCACAAGATAGAAATTTGTTCTAAAACTTAAACGTCTGTGCTGTACCGGAGTATGCATTAAATGCACCCATATGCTTATAAGCTCGTATTTCCAGGGTGATCAAAGATCTCCAGGAATTATTCCTCTTGCTGTGAAGGATGCTTTTAGCATTATCCAAGAGGTATGTTGAATGCCAGTTTTCTGTTGCTTCTGCCTTTTGTAGTTCTTATCCTATATTTTATAAAATCGGATGATCCTTTCAACAGACTCCAAACAGAGAGTTTCTTCTTCGAGTTTCATATCTGGAGATCTACAATGAGGTAGGCTGCTTCCTGTTCTCTAGCTTCTTGCTTGCTTCATGTTGGTATTCTCTTCCTCAAACTTAATTATTTTATTCTCACCTGTGCATAAATGAAATTTAATGAAATGTTACTGCTACCCCTGAAGCTTTGGCTTTATTTCAGGTGGTTAATGACTTATTAAATCCAGCTGGACAGAACTTAAGAATCAGAGAGGATGCTCAGGTGCTGATTTTATTTTTTTTCTTACCGAATTTTAACGTATTCTGTCTTTGTTTAACTAATTGAGATTAAAGTTTGGATTAGGTTATTTTTATTTTCTTTGACTGTGTTGTTAGTGGTCTCTACTCCAAAATATTTATTATTGAGTATATGAGCCATAGTTGAGTTAGGGTCAATTCATGTTGTAAAATATGTCTTGGCCAAGTTCAAGAGGGGGGTGAATTGAACACTTAAAAATTTTCGCAAACTGTTTGGAGAATGAATAATTTTTTATGGAAACTACTAAAGAAGATATGTTAAGCAAACAACAATGATTCAATCAAACAGTTTAAGCACAATATTAATTAACCAGATACAATAAACTGTAACCAGAAGTGTACTGTAAAGGCAGTTCTTGAAAAGTTGAATCAAGAAATCAAAGAATTAGATCAACTTCAAGTTTATAAAGATTCACTGATTAAAAACCTTTTTGTTAAACAATACAAACTATGTTAAGTGTATGAAAACAGTCTTTAATCAGCAACAGGGAAAGATAAAGTTTTCTGGAAAAACAAACTGATAAACAGTAAACCCAGTAAATGGCGAAACAGCAGATTTAAAGAAAACTTATATACTGGTTATTAACAGATTCAAAACAGTTCAGAGTAGATTGTGTTTAATCTGATTATGTGTTTTCAGAAGTTATTAAAAAAGGGTTTCAGAAAGTTGATGAAGTTATTCAATTAGCAAGATTTAACAAGAACAGTAAAGAGAGAGAGAGCAAGAGAGATTCAAGACACAACAAATTTTTATACTGGTTCACCCAACAACCGGACTACGTCCAGTCTCTCACACACAATAAGGATTTCACTAAAACTGATCAACCTGATCACGTTCACAACACTTGCCTACAGCAAGAAAACACTGCATACCGCAACGCCACTGCTGAACCTACAGCAGACCAAGAAACCACACAGAAAGAACTCCCTTGCTGAAACCCACAGCAAGTCACAGTTATACAGAGTCCACTGTATAACCCAGAAACGTTTCACTACAACCCACACTGCTGCACCCACAGCAGAACAAGAAACCACATATACAGAAACGTCTCACAACCTATACAGAACCCACTGTACAAAACAGAATTACCAACCCAGATAACTCACAGTAGAATAACCTTCAATACAGTGAAAGAATTATCACAGTTCAAGCAATACAAGCACTTCTATACAACAAATTACAAAAATAATAAAGAAAGGGCATAAAAGGCTTAGTCTGATGATCAAATCAGTGAAGAAACTGTCTCAGTCAAATCAAAGCTCCAGTAGCAGTTCAAGAAAACAGTTCTTGATGAAAATGTTGATTGATCTTGATCACTAGACTCAAGAGTGCTTTTTCTCTCTTTGAAATCTCAAATGTTCTTGCTCAGAAAATGTTTAGAATGATTTTTCGTATCTTTCCAAAATTTCGTGCCATTTATTTATAGACAACTGTCATTTAAAATTCAGTCAATTGATTTTTTAAATAGTCGATTGTTTTTCTCCAGTTAGTTAAAACAGTTGTTTAAAACGTAAGTTTTGATTTTAATGATTTCTCAAAACTTTTGTTAATTCAGAAAATACTTGTGGAGCTTATCTTTGATTAAGATTGCATGTATCACTGATTAGACCTCAAACTTACCCCACAACACACACTCCTAAGTTCTAGACCAAGTTCTTCAATCTTCATGAAATCTTCATGCATTCCACACATGATCATAAGGTCTGAACTCCTTCACTTGGTTGACTTCATCAAATCATCACAACAGGCCACTGGTGCTAACACATGTGAATCAGTGACTTGAAATTATTATATTGACATCAATTTATTATGTAGATGGATGCTATACAACATCATGGGCATTAGGCAGGTAGATTAAGTGATTAACTGTGCACTGAATATTGATGGTTTGTTTCATTTTCATATCAGACGAGTGTGTTGGATATCTCACGTCAATTTGAAATATGATCAAATTATAATATATAAGTGGGTGTAAATCTTACTTTGTAAAGTCGAGTTTGACTTAAAATCTGCTTTCTAAGAAGAGCCACCATAATATTGAGACTAGTCAGTCATATGGCTCTTAAAATGCTTAGTAAATAGTCATGCAAAATACAAAATAGGAGCATTTTGAGAAAGAACTTGTGACATTCGCTGTTCTGTTAATTCACAGAAAATAGCATGTCCATGTTGCACAGGATTCATTTAGTTCTCATTGGTATTAGTGTCTAGGATGTTGCCTTAATTAATAGTAGTAACCTAGGAAATAGTCTCCACTAAGTTAAGAACCTATATATATGGACGTCTTGTAGCATTCCTAAATCCGCTTGAACTATCTTTTCTTCTCTCTCCCTCTATAAATCTCTCCTTGATATTAGACCGATACCATGTCACTGGTTCATTAATACTAGTTCCCTTTACTTCCCGTCACTTTTAATTTTTCTGAATTGGTAGTGCATGCAGTCATGGATTCTAGGAAAGGTTTGTCCTGATCTGATAGTAATTGTTGCTCGCTGAAAAAATAATTTGTAACAAGCTTGGTGGAAATAATAGTAGTTAATGCACTTGGACTGTAGTATGTTCATTACACAACGAAATGCATTTTGTAGTCATGGGTATTGGTGTATAGAAAATTCCCTCATTTAATAGTAGCTTAGGGAATAGTCTATTTAGAACTTACATGTGTGTGTGTGTGTATAGACATCTTGATATACCTATGTCCTACATACTTCTGAACAATAAATTTGTCATGGACAATCTATAGCTGTTAGGTGAAGATGAAAGTATACATTAATGATTTTATATTAATATTTCTAACGCTACCTTCATACAAGAGTCCTTTGGGGTTAATGTATGGATAATGGGTCCACCTTGTGTTGAAATTAAACCTTTTTATTAGTAGAATTGGGATGTCAAGGATTGAACTCTATGGAGGGTTCAATTGGATATCTTAACTTGTCATGAACCATTTGTCCCAAAATCTTAAGCTGTTAAGTGAAGATGCAAAATGATTTTATGTTTATATTTCTACCATTTCCCCTGTATTAGATTCCATCTTAACCAATTTATATTAAGTAAAGTTGCCCCACAGGTGTACACTGCACCGTAGTGCTTGAGAGAAAGTATGTGGGATTTTCGAACACTCCTCCCCCTCCCAAAAGCCTGTTGGACCAAGTGATACATGATGGAGATTCCCTGCAGATCAATAAACAATGGAAATGGGGGCACCAACCAAACCTTCTTTATATTAATCATAGTCCTAACTAAATAGGAAGAAAACACGAGATATGGAAATATAGTAAGATCCTAATAAATAATGAGGTTAAGTTTTAAAGAACAATCTTAACATATTTTAAGATGCAATCAAGATTTTGTTGGATACATATATTCTAACAAAAGCACTCCCATTCTCTATATTCTCACTAAAAGATTCTGTTTTCTGTTTCCCTACATTTTCTCCGCTAAGTTCAACATGTTGATTAATATGTAGGGAACCTTCGTTGAGGGAATAAAGGAAGAGGTTGTACTGTCCCCTGCTCATGCACTGTCCCTTATAGCAGCCGGAGAAGGTAAATATGCCAGCTATTTTTTCTTCTTCTAAATCGTCGTAGTTTGTTGGTTTGCATACTATATAAAAGTCATATTTTGTTTTCTGCTCGTTTCTTGAGTAGATAGTTTTTGGAGTTTATTTTATGTAATTTTTAAATTATCACTGTTAAGACCATGGGAGACAACACATTTTCAATGCTTTATCATGGACAACTATATGGGTAAAGGCAAAGAGGTACTTACACAGGCTGTAACAAATTTTCATGTGGCAAGAAGTGTGGGGGGCATTGAAGTAAAGTTAGAGGCTGAGTGATTATTTACGGGAAGAGGGGGAAAATGAGAGGTAGGAAATCAATTGGGGTAGTTTTGGGTGGTTTTTGCAAATGGGCAAAGAAGTTTCTCTTCTATATCTTCTTTTCTGCTAGCTCTATCTGCTGCATTTTCTTTGCAACCAGAACACTTGTCTCTGCAATTTTTCCTATTAATATTCCATGGTAAATTCAGTTCCTATCACCTTGTTTCGAAGTTTTCTTTTGGGAAATTTATTATGCATTTAAAATACTAAGCATATTTATCGATAATTTTTAATATGACATTCTCACTAACACAAGGTTACTGCATACAACGTATATGAAGCGTATGGGTGGGTGGTTTGTAAATCCTAAACAAACCTAATTAACCTGTCTTGTTAATGATCGTGGGATTTGGATTGCTCTATAACACTACTTGGTGTCCCACTGCTGAGTTATGTTATTTAATTTGATAACAGAGCACAGACATGTTGGGTCCACAAACTTCAACCTACTCAGCAGCAGGAGCCATACAATATTTTCCCTGGTGGGTTTGCAAGACCTTAAAGGATCAATAATGTTTTTTATTTAATTCGTATTCTTTTATTATGTCCTAGCTATATTGACATTTATAATTGTTCCGTGTATGTTCACTTCTTGAGTCACACTTTCATGCAGTTATATTTAATAAGCATGTAATGCAGCCGTGTAATTAGTATTCGTTCCTGCACACATCACTTGATTGAGTTACATTGGAGCAACTATTGATGACCATCTTTAATCCAAATTCCACAGCTTTTTTAGAATGCTCCTTATTTTTTACATTTTCTTTTCCATCATATCATTAGAAGGACTTTTTTTTTGTGCCAAGAGTTGTTTTTGTGAAGAGATAATTTTACTCTTTTAACTTTTGTGACAGAGTGTAGAGAGTAGTCCCTGTGGTGAAAATAGTGAAGGAGAAGCAGTAACACTGTCTCAACTGGTAATTACTGAATTGTGTTTTAGAATTTTTTTTCGAATTCCTTATCATTGCACGTGTTATATTCCAATATTTAACTTGGGCAATGATTTTATTTTTCATGCTTTACAATTTGCTATTGTAACTTACTTTTTTCTTTTTAAAAATACTTTACTTATATATGCAGAACCTCATCGATCTGGCAGGTTCTGAGAGCTCAAGGGCTGAAACAACTGGCATAAGAAGGAGAGAAGGATCTTACATTAATAAAAGTCTTCTAACTCTTGGAACTGTGAGATCTCAAACTCTGTTAGCTGATCCTATCAGATTCTCTCCGTTTTATTTGAGATATCCATATCTTCTCACCAAATTTGCACAATGTTCTGTGTCTGTTAGAATTTTTTTTTTGCTGTGTCTAGTTATTCATCTGTCATTGTCACTCATACTGGACTAGCCTAGAATGTAGTGAAATGGGTAGAAGGGACCAGAATTATTTAAGTTAAATCAGCTAATCTGTTTAAATGTTTAATCCACCAAAACTTGAAAATTTAAAAGATAACATGTCAAGAATCAACTACCACACAAGTTTAATCTCTTGGATGACAACACATGAATGGTTTTTTATTACAGCTCTCTAACATGCCCCTTAAACGAGCTTGTTGGACTTGAAATATTGGTAATGCATAGGCTCACTTAAATTATGATGAAATTCAAGTTTTCATTGAAGAATGGGGAAGGCGAGTATTGAAGTCTAGATCACCTGGTCATTAAGGATTTGAGACCATGTCTTGAACTAACTCTCTCAAGTTTAGGCTATTAGGTCATCATCATGTTTCCAGTTCTTGTGCTTGCCAAAGGGAGTTCGCTTCTGAAAAGTAGTCATGAAGTTTTTATCAAAGTTCATAGGTGTGTATGAAACCTAAAATGCATATGAATCTTAGATGACAAAGATGATTGCGACCATGAGAGCATCATTTGATCCTGTTTTCCCAAACAACATGCTCAAAATTCAAGATTCCATCGGATTGATTGCAAATATGGAGAGGAAATCTGGAGCAACAACAATGTTACAAAGCCTCTATATGCCTTACTCACAGGTTCAACCTGTACGTGCCAGTGAAGAAAGTTGTTCTCATTGTGCTTTTCAGAAATGGAGTGAAGTAGGTCACCAGAGAAGAGGAGGAACTCATTGTCACTGGGAATGGTGGTGCCACAGGAGGTGGAGGAGAAGAAGAAGGACTCATCAAGGATCTATGGCTTGACACTGTATTTTAAGATTTTGAAAGAAAAGTTTGGAGATAATTCTGAATTTCATTGAATGACAAAGTTACAAAGTTCTGTTACAAGAGTTGTATTTATACCAACCTAACTGAACTGAAACTAACTGACTTGACCAACAAGCTAATGGTCTGTTTGGTTTAAATCGAGGGGATGTAAATAAGGATGTTTGCTGGCTAGGATAGGGATACAAAGGAGACAATGAATAAGTGAGTGGCCCCTAACCAGTACTTTTGCACTCTCTTACCAACTTATTTATGTATGATTCAACTTATTTATGTTCTTCTTTCTATCTTTCTCACTTTTACTCTATTTCCATTCACCGTATTTCTTTACCTTTTTTGCTTGGGTTCTTGTGTATATAGCTTATCAGTTGATGTATCATTCATCCTCCTTTCTTTCTTTTAACCATTGATGCCATTACCTTCACACACTTCCTTTTTCTATATTCTTCTAGGATTTGGACTTCCTCTTTGCTTTGATATGTGTTAGCGATATGATTGATTACATTAAATAGGGAGATGTGATCGGGAAACATCTTAGCAACTATTTCCCATCATTAGATATTGATTTTGTTCCTTGTTATTGTATCACTTCTTCATTATAAATAAGAATACTCATGTCTGTATCTAAGACACGAAGTTGTTACATTCGTTCTTAGTTTATGTCTTTTCAACATGGTACCGAGAACAGTATCATCCTCCATAACTTGTTTTGGCACTCATCCTTTCAACAATATGTTTACTCAGTACATGTTTGTCATCCAATGATTACCTGTACATATATACGGTTTACCTGAATGCATGCAGCTCTTTATAGCTTTTTGAAGTGTGATTATTTTTGTTGCACAGGTTATTTCAAAATTGACTGAAGGTCGAGCGAGTCATATACCTTATAGGGATTCCAAATTGACTAGACTACTTCAGTCTTCTCTCAGTGGTCATGGGCGTATATCTGTAAGGCTTGACTTTTGTATAGATATTCAGAAATGTGATTACATTCATTTGTTTATTAAAATGAATTTTGCTATGCCTATCTTTGTGGCACAAAACTTGAAACATGGCTATTCTGACATTTTGCTGTCATTTAAAATACAGCTCATCTGCACAGTAACACCTTCATCAAGTAATGCTGAAGAGACACATAATACGTTGAAGTTTGCTCACCGGGCAAAGCACATTGAAATACAAGCAGCTCAAAACACGGTATATTGAAGTTTTTTTCTGTTAGAATTTTATTTCTATACAACCTGCACAGTACAAAATACAAATGCTGCTCCTAATCAGGGTATTATTAGCATGCTCCCTTTGTACAATGCAAAGTACAATATATCCTCTATTCAATCAGCCTACTAAGTAAAATGCTCACACATGCAACACTCGACTTGTAAACCTGTTGTGTTACCTCTCCTCATGGGGGGGTCAATCTTTGATTTAAAGCCAACCTTAAGATGAAGTTATTCTTGGGAATAGGAAAATAATTTCATCAAGTTTCTGTCAAGTAGAATATTAAAATTTACCTAGGGTATCCCCTAGTAGTGAATACTTGAAAATTACCTGTATTATTGCCTACCATGCTGTGCGCACATGTCCAGGGAACCTTATCCCTTCTAGACCTGTCTAGCTGCATCCCGGAATGCTTAATTGAAATTGGTCGCAAGTAATTTGAACATGAAGAATTTATGCGGGAAGGTATCTTAGAAGATTTTATGTTAGTAGTTGGAATGGGATGCTTTAAATTCAGTACGCAAACCATTTCATGTAGTTTGGAAGCAACATTTTCTTGACTTTTCACTTTGTTGGCCTGCATCTGGCATTTCTTGAGGAATTATACCCTGTAAATATTTAAAAAGATTAGAACTCTCTTTGATTTGATGCTTGTCTTTTTAATGAAATCCTTCTATCTGGGAATCACATCCAGTAATCTGGTAGCATCTCTGCTCCCTTAACTAATTTACATGTTAAATTGAACCTACAGATAATTGATGAAAAGTCACTTATCAAGAAATACCAGCATGAGATTCAGCGCTTAAAGGAAGAATTGGAACAAATGAAGCGGGGTATTGGCTCAATTCAGCCAAAAGAAACTGGTGAAGTTGACTTTGTGCTCCTAAAACAAAAGGTATATGATGTTATATTGCCAGACCTTTTTTTTTTTTTTTCTGGTATCTTTTTTTGGCTTAAAGATGGTTTCAGAATGTGATTTTTCTATAAATATTTTCTAGATATTAATAATAAAGGCAATATAGGTAAGTTTTTTCAATTGTTTTCGCTCTAAATAATATCGTGTGTGGAGTTGGAAATGAATGTAATTAATTATGGAATTTATTTTGAACTGAATGTCCTTCGTATTGAGTTCATTGTTATTCTATGAAATTCAACATTCTCAATTTAAAAAGTAATCAATTCTTGGGTGATGTGTAAAGCTAGAAGATGGTCAAGTCAAGTTGCAATCAAGATTGGAAGAAGAAGAAGAAGCTAAAGCTGCTTTATTAGGAAGAATTCAACGCTTGACTAAGTTAATTTTGGTCTCCACTAAACCGTCACACTCAACTAGATTTTCTAACCGTCCTGGTCCTCGTAGAAGACATTCTTTTGGGGAAGAAGAGGTATTTCTCTTTTTAGATTAGCTATATCAATGTTTTCTTCTCTAATACCAAGAATTTAAATCGTTGTTTTACATACTAACATAAGACGACAATACTCTGCTTGCTTCTTTACTCGTGCATATTTTTGTAATTGTCAATTATGTTTACAGTTGGCATACCTTCCATACAAAAGAAGGGATTTGATCTCAGATGACGAGAACACTGATCTGCATGCTAATTTAGAGGGAAACGTGGAAACAGCTGATGATTCTTATAAGGAGGAGAAAAAGACAAAGAAACATGGGTTACTAAATTGGTTGAAGATGCGGGTAAGTTGTCTTTTGATTCCTCTATTAAGTTAACTCTCTAAATATGCTATATAAAGAAAATAAAGTTCGTTTTGTAGGTAATACTTCACAATTGAGAATTTTAATCATCATTCCTGAACTTTGTTGACTGCATGTAATTATGCAAGAGTTTAAGCCTTCTTTTAATCATGATTTAGCCATATAACATTTGTTTGTTAAATTTGGAAGTGCTTTAGTGGTATGATGGATTTATTTTGTTGTATTCTTATATGTTAAAGTCCTGTTTCTTTTAAGTTCTTGCATTTCACTATTTTTTTCTTTTATTCAGAAACGAGATACTGGGTCAAGTGCCTTTTCAGGCACCAGTGATAAATCATGTGGAACAAAATCTGTTAGCACACCTTCTACTCCTCTTGCAGAAAGTGGTAATCATGCAGAGTCGAGACATTCCCATTCTCTACCTGCACAAAGCTCTCCATTGGCGGATTTTGTATCAGCAACAAGAGAGGATAAAGAAATTTGCGAGGATAATTTATTGGGACAAGATACACCTTTGGTATGTTCTTGACTGCTTTTATTGTTTCTTTCTGCCGCTTGAGAAAAGTGCCATTTCCTATGTCATTTGAATTTGATTATTTTGGTGAAATAATTGATGAAAGATTTTGGTTATAATCTAAATATATTAATGCTAACACAAGCCTGGCATTTGAAAAATCTCACATTTGCTTTGTTTTGCCAAAACCCAATTAAGCAATCTATAAGTCATTTCAATGTTCTTAAAATAAATTATTATTTTTTATTCCTGAGTGATGAGTATTGTCAAACATTGTTTATTTGGTTTGTGGCCAAATTTTAGTATTGTAATAACTTTTATCTATTGATCTTTTTGCATATTTGGGCATGTGTTAGACTTAGCCAAAAGAGTAGTATAGTAGTCATGTGTTAAGTCCGGTTTGATGAATCTTTCTTAAAGTACTTTATTTGTGGGAACCTATCTCTTTTTATCCTAATATTAATTGCTGAAATATGGATATGGACATTAAGTTCTTGCTAGAGATGTGATGAGTTTTTGTATGCTATGGCCATATATATATATATATAGATTTTTTTTTCCCTTGCTAGATTCCAGTTTTTTTTCTTCTTATTTCTAGATAAGCGTCAAATCAATTGATGAGATTGATCTCTTGAGGGAGCAACAAAAGATTCTGTCAGAAGAAGTAGCTCTTCATTCAAGTACTTTGAAGAGATTGTCTCAGGAAGCTGCAAGAAATCCTCAAATGGATCAGATTCATGTAGGTTACTATTTCTAAATCAATGTTTGTCTTGATTAGTATGTAACTATCATTATTACGCCAGTATATCTGAGAGTTGATCTTTTTGTGGTTAATTATACTAAGGTGGAGATGGAACGGTTAAAAGATGAAATTAAGGCTAAGAAGGAGCAAATAAATTTTCTGCAAAAGCAAATTGCTGATTCTTTCACTGCCTCAGATAAGCTGGATGAATCAGGGGTATCGCTAGTATGTTCATGTGACGCCATTGTTGCTTTTGTTTCACTTTGTTACTTCTCCAATTCAATGCTGGTTGTTTTGTGCTGCAGAATCTCACCGAGCTAATCACACAATTAAATGAAAAATCCTTTGAACTGGAGGTGACCATTATATAAATCTTTCTATATTTTAGTCTTCAATTGAAATTCAAGTATTCAACACTCAATATGTCTTCTTGTGGAGCTTTTTGACAGTTAAAATTTAAATCAATTTTTGGTTTGTAAACAGAGTTAGTGTAGTTTAAACCAGAATAAAAAGTAGATAGTAATTAAGTTATTTGTTATAATATATTTAAAGCCATGCTGTGATCATACAAGAAGGCGATGCTCTAATTATATTATTAGCATATATAGTGTAACTTCCACAGTGAATATACACCGCGGATGTTTTCTGATTAGTCTTGCGTCACATAATTTTTTGCTTATTCAGGTCAAAACAGCAGATAACCATATCATTCAAGAACAGCTTAATCAGAAGGTGAAATGCCTGAATAATTGTTTGAAATTTCTTGTAGTCTTGTTTATGTGTTATTAGCTAAGAAAAAAATTGGCATTCTCAGATCCGTGAATGTGAAAGCCTTGAAGAAACAGTTGGCTCTCTGAAACAGCAGCTTGCGGATGCAATGGAGTTGAGAAACTCAAGGCCTATATTCAATCATTCTCAAAGTTCCTCTGTAGCCAAAGACTACCATGATGAACCTTACCTTGAAAAGGAAACTGCCATGATAACCAATTCTGATGTAAAAAATCTTTTGCAACAGCAGGTATATTTTTTCTTCCTTGTGGGATCTACATTGAGTGGTAATCCCATTTGATTTCTTAGTTTCACATTCCACTCTGGGAGTGATAATTAGGACTAGAATTTCACATTAATCGAAAACCATTTGTCATTCCATAAACATCTTAAAACTAGCATAAATGTGTTTTTGAATGGAAATATTGACCATTCAGTCAGCACCTAATCTTGTTTAGGCTCTCTAAAACCTGCCACGCAAAATATGTGTGTTAGTTACTATATATCATTTCAGTTTTCTTTCTTTCCGTTTTTGCTAATGAAATTCATCCCACATTTTCAGTCATCATTGAACTGCTATACTTAACAAACTACTTCATTGTGTACGAGTCATCTGATACCAAACGAATTTTAACATCAAAGAGAAAACTAAACTCGTGACTTATTTAAAATTTCACTTCGAACTTCCTTACAGTCAAGGGGAACAAAATACAATCAGGAAGATAGGATGTGTCTATCTGAAAATCGCCCGTACTTGCCATCTGTTCTACTGCTGCAGTGCTTTATTATATTATCATCATCAAATGACATTTACATTTAGTATTTGCCATGTATTCAAGCTATGATTTCCACTTATCCGTACAATTAATTAGGCAAGCGAGATAGAAGAGCTGAAGCAGAAGTTGGCGGAACTCACAGAATCAAAAGAACAGTTAGAACTTCGGAATCAGAAACTCGCAGAAGAGAGTTCATATGCTAAAGGCCTAGCTTCCGCTGCCGCCGTTGAGCTTAAGGCGTTGTCAGAAGAAGTTGCCAAACTAATGAACCAGAATGAGAGATTATTGGCTGAGCAGGCTGTATTGAAGAACTCTCCTGCCCAACGTAGAAGTAGCGGAACTGGAACAGTCCGAAATGGAAGAAGAGAAGGTCATGTTAGAAGAAATGATCAGGGTGGATTAAACTCTGATATCAAGAGAGAACTGGCCTCGAGTAAAGAAAGGGAACTTTCATACGAAGCTGCTCTTTTAGACAGAGATCACAAAGAAGCCGAGCTTCAAAGGACGATTGAAGAATCAAAGCAAAGAGAAGCATACCTGGAAAATGAACTTGCCAACATGTGGGTTCTTGTAGCTAAGCTAAAAAAGTCACAGGGAGCTGAAACTGATGTTTGACATTTGATTGTGATCTTGTAGTAGTGAGTTTGAGTTACTATCCATTACGACAATTGGATTTCACTGGAAAGGATTGAGCGGGCGAGAGAGAGAGAGAGAGAGAGAGAGAGAGAGAGAGATGTGCGCAATGATTGAGATCAGGAAAGTTTGGTTCTTGGTATTGGTCCATGAAAAAGGGTTTCCAACCCAGTTTGTGTATACGAATGATGATTGCTTCCTTCCTAGCTATCTTAATGATTTTTGCCCCTTAAAAGCCATTATTAAAACAAAGCCACTTGTTTTACTTTCACTCCATTTCTTTTTGGCATATTGAAGCTTGTGTTTTGATAAAAATAAAATAAAATTAGAGGGTAAGATATTTCAATAAAAAATTTAAAATGTTTCATATGGAAAAATATATTTTTTTTAGTCGATGACGATCGAGGCTTTTTTTGCATCAACATTATTTTAAATTTAATATTTAGTATATTTAAATAAATATATTTTAATCATTTTTTAAATAATTATTACATTTATTTATTTTTAATTGTAATATTTATTATTATATTAAATAAATATATTTAATTTATTTCTTAATTACTTTTTTTTATATTTTAATTTTAATATTTGTTATATTCAGATAAATATATTTCAATTGTCTTTTAAATATTTATTATATTTATTTATATTTTAATTGTAAATATTTATTATATTTAAATAAATATATTTTTAATTATTTTTAAATAATTATTATATTTATTTATTTCTTGTGACCTAAAAAATTATTTAAGAGTAAATATGATATAACTTAAACAAAATGTGGATATTATATTATTATAGTATAAAACTTATAAATAATAAATATTAATTATTCAAACTTCATTTTAAAATAGCGACTATAACTTTCTAATAAAATATAATTCCAGTAATTCAACCAGATGTTTAAGAGTTTTTTTAGATCAAACATAAATAATTTCATTTATGAAAAAATTGATATTATATCAAATTTATTTTAACACACAATATATTTTCGAAAATATAAGTAAAGTTGGCAATAAAATTACTTATCAATAAGAATTTAGTTTGAATATAACATGTACACTCTCATTAACATGTTATTATATAATTTGACAATTAAATTTATAAATTTTACATTTTCTAGGTTTCACGTTTTATAAAAATTATTAGGAAAAAAACATAAAACTTGTGAAATAAGAAATTTTCCCTGTATAGTAATAATATATATTTTTTATTGGTGGGGTGATAACTGATTTGTTGCATTTATATCAATAAAATTTTATGGTATAAGCATGTCTTAAAAGAAACCTTTCGCCCTTGGATTTAGGGTTTTATGTGAAATTTTGATTTATTTGAAATCACATAATTAATGTTTTATTTATTTATTTCTTTATTAGATTAAATGTGTGTATATACTCGTCATAATAAGTAGCTAAATAAACAATATGAAGTTGCTATTATGGAATCAACTTCACGGCTTCATTGGCACAAGTTTCACAGCGTTACGTCACTTTTTCGGCATTTGCACCTCAAAGTTTGCAAAAAGTGATGAACTTTAATGGATGCGTTCTATGTTATTTTTACTGTTTCATTCAATTTGACGCTCATGATATTGTGTTTAGTGATACTGTGATAATGGTGACATTATTGTTGGTACCACCTTATAATATTTTTCACTTTTTAACCCTTGTATGGTAATAAAGTCTAAGATTGGAATATGTTGAACTTTTTTTCATGCAATTGTCACTTTTTTTTATTAAGAATTAATATAAAAAATATTTGGGATGTTTTGATTCATTTATAGAAATACATCTATTATTTTATAACATTTATTTTCATACTACATTTGTAATATCCTAGAAAATAGCTATGGAATAAAAACTAAACCAAAATTTAATTTTAGAGATAAATAAGATAATACCTATTTTTTTTTTAATAGAAGAGTTGTTTAAGTAAATAAAAGATAATTATTTACTTTTTATTTTTATAGTAAACATCAACTCTCTCTCAGATATTCTATCTCTCTAAGAAGATATTATATTTTATTCTAATAAAAATCACCAATTATCTCTAAGAAGATATTTTATCTCTCTAAAAGGATATTCTGTTTTATTCTAATAAAACTACCAAATATCTCTCTCTTTAAAAAGATATACAGTTTCGTTCTTATGAAAACCACCCTCTCTCAAACAAATCTATTTAAAGTTTCTACCTTCTCTCTAGATTTGTGATCTCATAGATTATTAGATTGACAATCAGAAGACACCCTTAGATTCCTAGCGTTGAGTAGATCAAGAGTGTCCGATCAGATTCTTGAACAGAGTTAGGTTGCTTGTGATTTTAGGGTTTTGAGTATCTCTACTCTATA
>Ga0099825_1000218_pt1 | contig 51571 bp, 27 predicted proteins | sample SiratroredBW_FD_76838 | JGI IMG/M metagenome (GOLD analysis project Ga0099825, IMG submission 76838) | Root nodule microbial communities of legume samples collected from California, USA - Siratro red BW | ecosystem: Host-associated > Plants > Roots > Nodule | place: USA: California | collected...
TGTTTTTTTTTTTTTTTTTTGTTTTCTCCTTCAATTTTGGTCCCTAGTTTTGCTAGTAACTCAATGATTTATGTGAAGAAACATGTTCTTGTTTCTTACTTGTGTTTGAAATTACATGAGTGAAGCCAAGAAACTGGTTGTGAGAAAAAAAACTGCTTGATTAGACACCCTTGTTGCTGATAACTAAAAATTAAGACCAACTTTTATTTTTTGACAAACCAACCACAGTTTTGTTTTCATGCAGGTCATGCTAGCCATCTTGATAGGGCTTCTCACTATACTGACATGGCATTTCACGAAGATTTATACAACAAAATCGCTTAACAGTTTGGCATATGGTTTGCGTTATGAACTTCTGCAACGCCCGGTTTTGAGGATGTGGAATATTTTGAACTCTACGTCTGAAATTACTACAGCTCAGGTCAAACTGTCTCAGTATGTGATCAGACGTCACAGCAACCCTGCAACTCAAGCAGAACAAGTTGAGGTTGACTCTAAGACACTTACTGTTTAATAAACACAAAGTTATATTGTATAGCTTAATCATGTATTATTATTTTGACATCAAGTTCTAGATATAAATTGGATATTAATAACAATGCTATATGTTAAAATGAAGCTTTATAATAAAGTTTCAACCGATTTTTAAATTTCAGGAAAAAAATTTTAGATATGAGTAGCTGATTTACTCGACCACAACTTTCAATCTAACAGTTTGATTTGATAAAATTCAGCATCATAGGATTGATTAAGTTGATTCTTGTATCCTTTTTTCTTTCTATGTTGTTGTAAAATACTATATTAACAGTTACCATATTAACCAATTATGTCTTGCTTATTTGTATTGTTGCAACTCTAGCAGCTGTATGAAGCGATGAGGGCTGTAACATGGGCTTTATTTGCTAGTCGGAAAGCTCTAAACTCCATAACTATCAACTATAAGAATGGATTTGTGCAAGCATTCCACAGAGATCTGAAGGACAACAACACATTTTACATCTATTCTGATCTTTCAAATTACTCTATGGGAGCCAGCAACTCTAATGAGGCCAATTCCGTTTCAACACATCAAGCATTGGATGATAAAGCCCTTCGTGGAAACTATTCTGCAATCTGGTATCGTGAGCCACTTGACCCTGTGAGTGGTGAAAAGATTGGAAAAGCTATGAAAATTGCGCCTGAAGACTTGATCAACATAGCTGGCCTTTCCCAGGTTCCTGACGGTGTAGCTACTTGGCATGTTGCTGTCAGCAAGTTCACAGATTCACCACTGCTTTCAGCAGCATTGCCGGTGTGGGACTCTTCTAATAAGACCATTATGGCAGTTGTGGGGGTCACAACTGCCCTTTATAGTGTAGGACAGTTAATGAGAGAGCTTGTAGAGTTGCACAGTGGTCACATGTACTTGACTTCACAAGAGGGTTATTTGCTGGCAACTTCCACAAGTGCACCTCTTCTGGCAAATTCAACAAAGCCTCCTGAGCTTAAGATGGCCGTTGACTGTGAAGATGATGTAATTCGACAGGGAGCTGAGTGGTTACAGAGAACTTATGGGAACCATTTTCCTCCAAGTCACGAGGTTCATGTAGAAAATGTCAAGCTAGGCCAACAGAGATATTACATTGACTCGTTCTTCCTAAATTTGAAGAGACTTCCTTTGGTAAGTTTGAAGATACTTCACTTATTTTATCTTGCAAATAACATTACTTTTGATGATAAGGTAAAACATTGTAGGAAAACTTTCTGGCTCTATTTCATTTCTGTTTTGAGTAATTGACTATCCTATTTACGGAATGTGATTTGAACTTTGTACAGGTAGGTGTGATTATCATACCAAGAAAGTATATCATGGGACAGGTAGATGAAAGAGCCTTCAAAACGCTGGTTATTCTGATATCTGCATCGTTATGTATTTTAGTCATTGGGTGTGTTTGCATTTTGATATTGACAAATGGAGTATCAAAGGAAATGAATCTAAGAGCAGAACTGATAAGTCAGCTGGAAGCAAGAAGAAAAGCAGAGGCATCAAGCAATTATAAAAGTCAATTCCTTGCAAACATGAGGTTTGTTTTTCAAGAACATTTTTGGAAACACATAAAAGAAGAGCTTTCTTTATCCAATTTATGATCTAAGTTTAACATTTAGACAAAAAAAAAAAAAAGAATAATTTTATCCACCAATAGACATAAGGAATCTAAGACAACTAAATTTATATATTTCATGTGCTGCTAAAACTTGTTGTGATCTGAAACATGTTGATTGGATACTATAAAACTAGATCCTTTATTTTATGATACTGTACTCAAGGTATTCAAATGGCCTATCTTTTCATTTGGTTTACAAGTCTGAGATTATCTTTCCGTTGAGCATTCAAAATTGTGCTTCATGGTGTCTTTCTTTTGTAAATAACAGTCATGAACTGAGGACACCTATGGCAGCAGTAATTGGGTTGCTTGACATTCTCATATCTGATGACTGTCTCACAAATGAACAATATTCAACCGTTACTCAAATAAGAAAATGCTCAACTGCTCTGCTCCGTCTTCTTAACAACATCTTGGATCTGAGTAAGGTGAGACATTAGCCTAACATTTTGTTCAACAATAACTAAAAACCATCTCCCTTTACCTCTGCCCTTCTGCCAAAAGTTTCCTAATATTATAAATACTTTAGGTGGAATCTGGAAAACTGGTCCTAGAAGATGCAGAATTTGATTTAGGAAGGGAACTTGAAGGACTTGTAGATATGTTTTCTGTCCAGTGCATTAACCACAAAGTGGAGACTGTTTTAGACTTGTCTGGTATGATTATCATTCTGGTAGTACGAGAGATTTTAGTTTAGTGAAAAGTAATTGATAAGAAGTTCTTTTAACAAGGTTTTAAAGCTTGTAGCCAATAACTATTATCCTGCAGATGATATGCCAAAGATCGTTCGGGGTGATTCTGCAAGGGTGGTTCAAATATTTGCAAATCTGATCAACAATTCAATCAAGTTTACTCCATGTAAGTCAACAATTTAGTGTTCTAGTTTTGTTACCATAGTGGTAATGAACAAAAAAACATAAAAAGGTTTAGCAGCTTGAAATAAAAGGTCTCACAAAACTTTAAAATTGGTTTATTGGAAATGATCTCCATGTTCATCCCCTAAAATTCTGTCTCAAACTTGAACATTGGTCAGTTCCGTTGCTTTTCCTATAAAGCACAAGGTTTGAAGGTGATAAAAGGCTTCTTCTTTTCAGGCGTGTTTCTCTTATGAGGAGTACTACATAATGACTGGACTACAATATGAGAGTTAGTTTTAGTTGTTTTGTAGTTAGCTCCTACATTATGTAAGTTGCCAATCATTTGTGGGTTATGTGAACCCTATTCATTCCTTCCTTCTGTAATGAATTTTATTTAAATTTCTTTAACTATGACTGAGCGAAAATCTTTTGACTTTACTCGCTGAATAAGTATAAACTTTTTAAAATAAATCACATTAATGCGAGGAAGCATCAAAGTTGGTGATCTTAAAGTTGTGACCACATTCATTAGCATGTCACCCCAAAATTCAGAAGAATTTTAAGTCTATTGCTATGAGCCAATAAAGCTATGATAGAGGACTCATCTAAACTCTTTCAAATGTGCTGCAGCGGGTCATATTATTCTGCGAGGATGGAGTGAAAGCCCAAATTCTTCCGTTGGCAGTCCAAATTTTCCTCTGGACCAGAAGAAACTATGGAGTTTACAGAAGTGCAGAGAGAAACCAAATGCAAATCATTCAAAAAAAGCATCTATAAAAGACAACAAAGTGATACTTTGGTTTGAAGTTGAGGACACAGGATGTGGTATGAATCTGTCTACAAAAACTACACAGAACCGCCCCTTTTGTGTAATAATAAAATCAATTTAAGGATAAATCACTGTGATTTTCTTTCTCTATGTGATATAGGTATTGACCCAAGCAAGTGGGATTCCGTGTTTGAAAGCTTTGAGCAAGCTGATCCATCAACTACTCGACTGTAAGGAATTCACATTTTCAACAAAGACAAGAATAAAAAATTTACCTTTTATCTAGCAAATGATATTATTACGAGATTGTCATTGAACTAAAAAATCAACATGAAGCTTTTATCCAAAGGTTTAAAAGCCTTTTGAATGCTGTGGCCTCAAGATTTATGGTGTTCTGAAACCTTTACTCATTTCAGGCATGGAGGCACTGGTCTTGGTCTTTGCATTGTCAGAAACTTGGTAAGTCTTACCTTTGATATGTAAAGTTTCATAGAAGTAGTAAAGTACCCTTATCATTTGTAAATCATAATGAACGAATCCAATGAAAAGCACAGGAAAAATTGTGTCTGATCTGCACAAATATGTGAACCATTGGTTAGATAAGGGAAGCATTAATCAGCTACCAGTATTAAAAGAACAGCAACCATAGCATTGTCATTTCTCTTTGTATTATTTGTCCTTTTCTCTTATAAAATAAATTGAGACTTGAATATAATTTCCTTTGATCTCGTTACTATTGTGGGGTGGCAGGTTAACAAGATGGGTGGGCACATCAAGGTAGTAAAAAAGGAGAGCGCAGGAACACTGATGCGATTATGCTTGGTTCTCAGTGCGCCCATGGATGTCACAGACCAACAGTGTGCAGTAGATTTGACAGACAGTGGCTTAGTGGTGAGTAAAATCACTCTTCTAGGCCAATAATTTGAAATAAGAAATATTATATACTTGTGTGCATGATTCTGTTATAGACTATAGACTATGCATTAGTGAGACTCCAACAAGGGAAAAAATTGCACAGTTTATAGCATTGCAACTGCTGTTGCAGTCTTCTAGTTGACTTTGCAAGTAAACAAAGCAAAGGCTGAATGATAAGTATTCAACATTTTCTAATAACATATTTTGTTGTTATTAACAGTGAAAGGAATTATTCAAAATTAGAAGAGGATACAAAATCCCATAAATAATAATGTTTTGTTTGGTAACAAATACATTGATTTATCATTTAACTCTAACTAAAGTATTGATTTGTGCATTGCTATTTTAAATTACATATAATTCATCTTGAAAAAATGCATTTTACTGAAGCAAATGGATATGTGTCATGTGGGCATTCTAGTCAGAACCTATTCCTAAAACAAGAGAAAATCACTATAAACAGGTTCCTAACAAGAAGTTTCAATGTAGGTACTGCTTGGCTTACAGGGTAACATGGGTCGATTAATTACATCCAAGTGGCTTCAGAAAAAGGGGGTGTGCACAATGGAAGCATCTGACTGGAATGGACTAACTCAAATTTTGAGGGAACTGTTTCATGCAAGAAGTTCAGTGCATAATGCTGACTTTGATGCACACTATTCAGCAAAAGAGGAATTGAAGTCCAAACTACTCAACATAAGAGACATGAGGAACCCAGTATTTGTCATTGTTGTTGACATTGGATTACTTGACTTGAGCACAGATATATGGAAGGAACAACTTAACTTTCTTCACAGGTACTTCGGTAGAGCAAAGTTCCTATGGATGCTAAATCATGACACTTCCAATAACATAAAGTTGGAGCTCCGTAGGAAAGGACATTTACTTATGGTCAACAAACCCCTTTACAAAGCAAAAATGATCCATATTTTGGAATCCGTCATAAAGGAGAGAAATTTTGAGCTGCAAAAGAAAAACATGATTGTTCCAAGGACCACAATGAAAGACGGAGATTTACACGAATTTCTTGAGATTGATTCCACTCATTTTGATGCTGCTAGCTCTGATGATTCTGACATATCTGACATAGCTGGTGCTAATCCTGTTAGTACTAATGGAGATAAACCAGTTGAGAAGCTAGAGAAATCACATCCATCATCACCATACCATATGAATAACTCCCTAGTTAGATTAACCAATGAAGATGAATGTTTGGAGGAGAATAATTTGAGGAAAGAAGAATCTTCTAGTCCCAGCTCCAATTGTGCCACTGAAGACAACCAGCCTAAACCACTGTCCACCCAAGAATCACCAACAGGAAAGCAGGATGAAGATTCTGAAAGTGGGGAAACACATAGGGTCACCAGCTTAAGTAAAGCAGTAGATGGAAAGAAATCTCTTGAGGGCCTAAAGATTTTGCTTGCAGAAGATACACCGGTACTTCAAAGGGTTGCAACCATAATGCTAGAGAAAATGGGAGCAGATGTAGTTGCTGTAGGTGATGGACAACAGGCAGTAGAAGCTCTCAGTTGCATGTTCACTGCTGAAGATTGTAGAAGGGATTCACTCCAGAAGGAAAGAAACACAAGACCTCAAACAGAGATTTTGACTAGCCGTCCATATGACTTGATCCTAATGGATTGTCAGGTATGATCTACAAAAAAACTACTTTCAGTCATTTACATGTTTACATGACAACATAACACATATCTGTTAAATATCATATGTTAAGTTAATAGATGGACCAAAATTTCATAAACAAAATAGCATTTGTTCTTTTCTACAGAAAGTGAATATGAGCATTGATATTGTAATTATGTGGTTCTTTGTTGAAACAGATGCCAAAGATGGATGGCTATGAGGCAACCAAAGAAATCAGGAAATCAGAAGTGGGAACAAGCTTGCACATTCCCATTGTAGCTCTTACAGCACATGCAATGTCATGTGATGAGGCCAAATGCCTGGAGGTGGGCATGGATGCTTACTTAACAAAGCCAATTGATTTCAAAATGATGGTGTCCACCATTCTTTCACTCACTAAAACAACATCTTGACCTCTCTCTCATAAGGCCCAAACTAACAAAGGATTGGCTCAGACAGCCTAGAAATGTATAGAAGTTTACCTCGTATAAACATAAAAAAGAAAAATCATAGTTTGACATGTGTATCTACAAATGTAATCCAATTTTTCCTACTAGTCAATATTGCTGTAGTAGCTATGGTGTGTGCATTGAGTTCTGCACTGTGCGGAAGGAAAAAAACTGTACTTTGATACCTTTCCAGTTTATAAATGCAACTAAATACAAAATTTGCCGTAAGTGGAAAAAGATTTGGCCCATGCAGGTTTCGAACCTGCGACCTTCGCGTTATTAGCACGACGCTCTAACCAACTGAGCTAATAGGCCAATTGATATGTTTTAAAGAAACTTAATAGAAGACAATTGATTTATTATATTTTATTTAATTCTACTCATCAATGTTTAATTTAACTTTTTTAAATCCGAGACATATGGTTGGACAAAAGAAATTGTTAATTTGTTTTATCCTCTTTAAAGGAAAACCAAGAGTAACATCTATTGAGTTAAGTAGATGGGTCAATAGGAATGAAAAAATTGTTCATTATTGAAGTAGTACTTGAAGACTTCTGGAGTTAAAAAATTATACATAGTATATTAAAAGAAGAAGATGATGAAGAAGAAAATAAGCTCAAAGTTGAATTGTGAATCATTTCTTTAATTGGTTTTTCTTCCTCTTGAGTAAGTAACCTAATACTACACCACAACTGATACTATACTTATTCCTACAAGTCCTTTGAGCTGATTTTGCTTCTTATATGGTTCCTTTTTGCCTCATCTAGCTTCTTCATATTGCCCCCTAACTCAGAGAGATTCTTGAGTGAGATTGCATAATTTTTTTAGAAAACTATCCTCGTCCTATTACAAAATTAGGATCCAAGTCAACAACATATAGTAAAAATGAGCACAATTGATGCAGTTAAGAAATAATGTTATTGAGTTAAAGTAAAAATTTCAAACTTTAGAATTTATTATAATGAATTATTGGTTGGTTACTTTGCATAGAGTTGAATGTAGTAGCGGAAATTTTCATCCATGGCAAACCTTGAAGATGAATCCTTACTCAATAGTGCCCTGTTTAGTGTTACAAGAAATTTCTAATTTTTATAGTGCCTTTTAAATAAACAAACAATTTTCATGACCTAGTTAAGCATCTCACACAAAATAGGAGTTATCAAACTTCAAAGGCTCCTTTGTCCCTTCAATGTCAGACAATCTTTATGTGTCTCACCCTTATTAATGAAATTAAATGTGTCTTATGAAGTATATAAATAGAGAGTCTTGGATATATATTGATCTTACCAAAAGGACTTTTGGATATAATATCGTTCTTATGCCTCCACATAGAGCCACCATGTCCTTATACCCATACGAGAAAAGGTATTCCTTAAATACTGTGCATCTAAAAATTATTCATAAAGAACCAGGTTTCGCCAATGTCAAATTTAGTTTGATGGAAATGCAACGCTTTGAATTGTTTAGTTTAGGGCTGTGGGAGAGTAATAAAAGATTACTAAACTTATAAATAAAAGATTGAGAGAGAGAAGATAATGATGATTCTGATTGGAAGCAAAGTATTAATTTGTAGGTTTGGTGCAGGGACAAGAACAGGAACTGTTTATTTGGTGAAGAAAGGAAAAGAAATTTGTTGTTGTGTGTTTCCATCCCAAGGAGAAGATTCACTTCAAACATTACAATCCTTTTTAAAGTTTTGAGTTGGCTAGTTATTTCAACGTCAAAAAGGTTCATGTCCATATTTTCTTAAATATTTTTCTTGATGAGTCAAAGTTAGATACTATTCTTGTTGCAAATTAAACCCAAACTTTAAATGATTTGATTAAACTTAATTACTATCTTTCTTTTAGATTGATTTAAACAGTTTTAGTGATAGTGAGACTATATACCACAGTCTATTGAGAATAGTTATTTCTCATGAACATCAACAACAATTATTTTGATAAATATATTTCAATTTATAGTTGAGTTATATTATTTTATAACCCACTAAGGTTTACCTACTAATAGGAATTTTATGTAAATTACACAAAATTTTACATTTAAATATTGGTACCAATTGCTAAAAAGAATGATAATTTATACCCAACTTCCTCCAGTAACTCCCTAAAATATGTCTTATGGACAAAACTGTCATAAAACTTTAAATTTAAAAACAAACCTCAAAAGTAATGATTGATCTAAGCATATTATCTCAAGAAACTTGATGTTATGATAAAAACTAATTTTCTTTTTAATTCACTAATTAATTAAATTTAAATTTTGACACATTTAAATCATATTTTAATACTTTAAACCTCACACGTCTTCATCAAATTTTATAATATTTTAATTTTTTATGTAACTACTTAATTGAAAGGCAGCGTTTTTAGTCTCTGAAAAATAAGTTCATCTTTGATTTTAGTGTCTAATCTTTAAAACCATAATTTTCCATCTATACAATTAATGCACAAGCTTTAGAGATTAAAATTTAGGTATTTCAAAATACAAAGACTAATACGATTTTGAAAGTCAAGGATTAAAAATAAAGATGACCCTTTTTGAAGAACTAAATTTATCATTACCCTTTCATTAAATATTCAAAGAAGGGAGTAAATTCTAACATGTTATTCCATGAAAACTCTAGGAAAAATAAACTTGCAAACTCGTAACAAATTATTGGTTTTGACCCAATAAACATTTTATTGATGATATTTTACATGAATTAAAAGGCTTATAGGTTATAAAAGCTAATGTGAAAGGATTGGACTTCGATTGGCTATTTAGTCAAGCTGCACCCCTCTTTTATTTTACTATTTGAATTCCAAAATTATGATTGGACCACCACAACATGCATGATTAATTTAAAAAAAAAAACATTTTTGTTAGTGAGATATTACATATTAGTAAAATATAAAATATGATATATAAAGAATTGAGAAGATATGAATAATATCTTACATGTTGATAAAAAGTGAAACTTTAGATATCTTAAAAATGTTATGTTTGAAAAAGTTCAAGACAATCTCCAGAAAAAAAACAAAAAACAAATGGGCTTGATAAAAATTTGAAAGAGAAAGACGAAGCGATTATTAAACGAAACGAGTCCAGAGAGGATTACAAGCATAACAATTTTTTCAAAAAGGATCATGACAAATCCAAAATACTCATTGAATTTTAGACACAAATATGTAACTGATAGTTCAAATATGTAACTTTAACTTATATATATATATATATAATAATAATAATAATAATAACATTATCACATTTTCATAGATAAATTAATAAATCACTTACTTCTATGAAACTGCCCCAACGTTACATGTATCAATGAAATAATTTATATTGTAATGTATGTATTCAATCTTTCATATTTGAATTGTGTTTACTTCATATAATAAGCGTTTTCTTTAATTTTTTTAATTTCATATACTCGTTACTACTGTTTTCTACTAATTATCTATATTGTTAACGTAAATATAATAATTTATGTTTAAATCTAAATATCTATACAATTTCATGAAAGTTATTTAAGAAAATACTTAAAAACCAAATCATAAAGTCAAAGTAAAAACCTACTAATCAAATATTAAGAATTCATTTTTCACATAAAACATATGATTAAAAAGATAGTAAAAATATGAAATATAGGTTACATTTAAGAAGCAAATGAAAACTTTTAATGTTCACAAATCACATATGTACAAGCATTTTTATTTTTGAGAAAGAAGAAAATCAGCCAAGTGTCCTGTAGTGGGACTATATATCATACATTAATTTAAGTTAATATATAGCAGTACTCTTCAATTGGTTCTTTTGTTTAGTTCATGTAAGTAACCCAAGATCACTGCAGTTAAAGCAATACCAAATCCTATAACTCCCTTGACTAATATGGAACCATGATTCTTGTTAATGAAGCCGAGCTCTGAGAGTTTCTTGTGCGAGGTAGCATAATCTGAGAAAAAAGCATCCTCATCCTAGTACAATCCAAAATAATTTTTTAGCCTAAATTCACTCTATATAATGATAATAAAATCTTAATTTCCAACTCTGAAATTTGTCTGTTACCTTTGCATATAGTTCAACATACTTTCGGAAGATAGGGTCCTCAACTAGAGCCTTGTCAGTGGGAAGTTTCAATAAATCTTTTGATTCCCCTTTCAGTAATTCTCTGTTAGTGTTATGAGCAATTTCAAGTTTTATACATTTTGAACAATTAAAATAACAATAAACATATATATCAGTAGATCATGCAAGTAAACATCTTACACAAAATATGAGTTATCAAACTTCAAAGGGTCCTTTGTCCATTGCCCTTCAAAGTCAGAACGATCTCCATGTGCCTTTCCCTTATCAATGAAAGTGAATAATAATAGTAATGTGAAAAATGTACACTTTAACTTAAAGAACTCTTGTATATATGTAATATAGTTTTTACCAAAGTGTGACCTCCAGATAGAGCCACAATGTCTTTGTCACCTAGCCCCATGCGATAAAAGACCTCTCTTAAATGCGATGCACCTGAAATTCTTCCATATATAGTCTCAATAACTAGAACTCAATATTCACTATACAATACCTTGGGGAGGTTAAACAAAGATACACAATTACAACAAAGAAGACCAAGTGCATTAATTAATGAAAGTTTTTACTTTCTACAAGAATCAAATGAAAAGATAATCGAATATGTAGTAGCAAACATGCATGGAGACAAATTATAAATGACAGGTTAAACAACACAGTGATTTACCTTGTTTGGCATCTGGAAGACGCCCTTCTTCTGGAGATTCCAATGAATCCTGGTAAAGCACGTAGCGTATTGTACAGTAAATATAAAGTTAAAGCATCGAAATTGAAACACATGAACTTAACAAAATTTGTGAATGATATATACTTTTCTTCCTGGAACAAAGTCAATAGTTGGTCCCCCAGTTATCTCTACTGCAACAACACCAGCTAGCTGAAATATATACAAAATAATCCAATGCATGCAAGTTAATCAATCTGTGACTCTACATATATAAATAAAATTTTCTAACGCACTTTACATTCAATATATTACATTTGAAAACTCACAGAATTCTTATGATTTTTAACAAATACAAGCTTGTTATGAGAAAAACTACATGCCAAAACTAAGATCATAACCTGGTAAAGGTCAGCATATGAAATATTTGGATGTTTGGCCTTCACTTCCTCTGTGGTACAAAGAAACCAAATGCAATGAGGACTAAAGTGATAGAAAACAAGATAATTTGATGATTTCTGATAGAAGAAAAACTCACCACAGAACGCAACTGCTGTTTCCAGCCCCTTGTTTGCTGCGTGATTCAACTCTCGTGCATTCCTGATAGAACCATTGGGACCTCCCGTTCTTGTCTTAGCATCATAGGTACCAGCATCATGCCATCTACAAATAAGATATAAATAGTTACTTAAAGTTTGCTATATGAAATATGCAATGGAGATAAAGAAATGAAAGCAGCTATGATTAACATACGCTAATCGAAGCATGAGAGGGGCACAGTTTCTATTGGAGATAAGAGCACGAAGGTCACGACGAGCCTTCTCAATTTCCTTCGCATACTCAGCACCAGCTATAGCCTTTGCCATTGCACTATATAGTTAAGTTTCAGATGTGCTTTGGTTTGAGAGAGAGGAGATTATGAAATGGAAGGTGCAAGTGCAGAAAGGCTTTGCATGTGAAGGGTTTTTATATGAAGCGAGAGAGAACAGGATGAAAATGAAGCTGATGCTGCCATTCCAAGGAAGGGATTTCGTTCCTTTGATTACTTTGCTGCAGCTAGAGAAAAAGAATTTGTTTTCGTCATTAATTTGTTTCCTTCACAAGGAGAACATTCAGTTCTAACAACCAATAAGATTAATTTCGTGAATTAGAAAATGTTGCTTTTTTATTAAAATCATTCTTCATATTTTAACGATAGGAATATATGTTAAAATAGAGGTAACAGGTTAACACCTGAAGTTCTTGAAGAAGCAATATACTATTCATCACAGCAAAACTTATGGACGTAATTGTCAATTTGAAAAAGTAACAAACTTTGCTCTATATAGAATATTTTGAAACAATTCCACCCCATACTCGGATGAGAATCATGAGATGAGATGAGATGATCTTTATGTACACATTCAAGAAGAAATTCTAGTAAATCAATCTTTCTTTATAGACAAGAGAGAGTAGTGAAAAAGAATTGAAATCACAATTATATCACTACTTGCATGAGTATAATATATTTACTAAAATGACTCTTGGATCTAATATAAATGTCACTGATAGATTCTTTTACTTTGAACTTGTTCTTTTGGATATATTTTTATTATTTATTGATTTTTAAAATATAAAACTTTTTCTTTAACTAGATTCGTTTATAGTTTTAAATAAATTTGAATTAATAATGAAAAACATTGGTATATCCGTACTCTTGAATCTAAAAAGCCCACTGTTTAAAATTGTTGAAGGATATCCCAGAAGTGCATCTGATCTGGCAGTGGCCCTTTGGGTATGTCGTGCTCTCTGCATCATGCATGTTACTTCATGTTCTGTTATTATGCAAAGAGAAAATGAAATTACCCCTATAGGTCCTGAGAAAGGGCATTTTGGTCCACCTAAATCCAAACACGAAACAAAATTTACTGTCTTTTTTAATTGCAGGCTCTCTGCCCAAAGCCCTTGTCTGTCTGTGTGCTACTTCTCTTTCTTTCTCTCCATTGCTGCTCCTCCTCCCCACTATAGAATAGAGAGAGAAAACCCAATGCAGCATCCTCAACTCAACCACATTCCCAAACTGCATTATCTCTCTTCTCTACTTTAGATTCTGATGCAAGTTCAAGTGCACCAGAGAGGAATGCCTTTAAATGAAGGTTCTTTAGTTTTGACCCAAAAATAAAGCACCTTTGGCACTTCCCACCTCAGGCCAGAGTTCCAGGCATTAAAATAGGCAACTTTTGCAGAACCACCACCACCACCCCACCACCCACTTTTTTTTTAGCACGCACAAAACTCAAACAAAAACCAACCTTTACTCGTTTCTCTTCACTGAACAACAAAAGGAGGAAGATGGGTTGCTGCCACTCCAGGATAGAGAGGGAAGAAACGGTGTCGCGTTGCAAAGCAAGGAAGCGTTACATGAAGCAGTTCGTGCAAGCAAGACACGCTTTTTCGGCGGCGCATGCTATGTACATTCGGTCGCTTCGTGCCACTGGTTCTGCACTCTTTCAGTTCGCAAATGCTGAAACCACGGTTCTCCACCACCTAAACCATCACCACCACCACCTTCCGCCGCGCCCTCAGCCCATTCTCCCGCCGCCGCCGCCGCGAACCCCCACCCCGATGCCGCCGCCACCTCCGCCGCCGCCGATGAGTCCGAGCTCGTACACGTGGACGTCGGACACCACCTCCTCCCCCGCTCTTCCCCCGCCTCCTCCACCGCCGCCTCCGGTGCCTTCCTCCGCCTGGGATTTCTGGGACCCGTTCATGCCGGCTGCGCCGGCGGTGCCTTCTCGGTCGGTGACGGAGGAGGAGTGGGAGGCTACGACCACTGCCGGATCAGAAGTGGTGGTGATGGCGGCCGCGAGCGTGACAGCTCCGCCGTCGTCGGTGAGCGGGTTTTCCAAGGAGACACCCAGTGAGCTTGCAATGGTTGTTTCAAGGAATAGTACTAAGGATCTTGTTGAAGTTATCAAAGAGCTTGATGATTATTTTCTCAAAGCTGCCGATGCTGGTTCTCATGTTTCTTTGATCCTTGAAGTTTCAAACTCTGGATTTTCTGATAACAGTAAAGCGTGTAAGCTTCACTTTCATCATTGCATGTGACAATTTTTGGAGTGTTAAGTTTGTTAACTCCTTTTCTGGAATGTGAATCTCTTTAGATTTGCTTGCGGTAACTGGAAATGAACCCCTTGCATGTCGAATTATTAATCCCTTTGTTTATGGTTTTAGTTTGACTTTTGTTTTTAGTTCAAGTTTGTGTTTTTCTTCAGTACTTTTGGATTCTGAAGGGTTATGTTTGTCCTTGGTGGTGGTAGGTAAAGTGCACAGCTATGGGTGGAATTTGAGTCCGTCATTGTGGACTTGGGGTTCGAGTCCGAAGCTGAATGGGTTTGGCAAACTGGCTGAGGGGACTCCTGTTTCTGTTGGTACTTTTGGGGCAAATGGAGGTGGAAGTGTTGGTCACGCCTCCACTGTGGAGAGGCTATATGCATGGGAGAAGAAGTTGTATCAAGAGGTCAAGGTGTGTTGCTTTTTTGCCGAGCTTCTCCTTTGATGGTAATAATAAAAGAAAAAGAAAAGGGAAAGGTTATAAGTTATTTCTCTTTTGAGGACAGAAGATTTGATGCGGGTCTGGTGAAGAAATCTTGTTCTTTACAACTAATATTTTATGATGCTATGGTTTTCCACTACTGGTCATGTGTTCATGTACTTGGTTATTGTTCAATATTTCATTTCCCTTTTCTCCCTTTTTGTAGCCCCTCTAAATCACTTGAGGAGGAATACCACTTTTTTTATTAGATTCATAGATAATTTGACAATTCCCATTAATCGTTGTTTAACTTTTGTAATGTTTGCTTTGGTTGGTTAAAGAATGCCAAGACTATAAAGATGGAGCATGAGAAGAAGCTGGCACTGCTAAGGAAGGTGGAGATGAAGAGAGCTGACTATGTGAAGGCAGAGAAGACAAAGAAAGAAGTGGAGAAATTAGAATCGCAAATGATGGTTGCTTCTCAGGCCATTGATAGCACATCTGCTGAAATAATCAAATTAAGGGAGGTAGAGCTGTATCCTCAACTCATTGAGCTTGTCAAAGGGTAAGTTCTCTCATTGTAGAATCCTCTTTACTTTTATACATAACTTCGTGCCACAAATGAAAGGTCACGAGCTAAAGGAAAAAGTTATCCGGCAATAGTAAAAAACAGTAGTTTAGTATCAAATAAGATTCTGAATCTTAAAGCAAGGGAAGCATTTTTGTTGGGTTGGGACCCTTTTGGGGTCTTAGCTTGCTGGTGGGAATGGGAAAAGCGAAGAGGCATGCATAAGCCGTGGGAGCACCCTTTTCCCTCAAGGGACCGAGTTGCAAATTGAGTCAGAATATATACATGCGTAGGCTTAGTATCAGTGACAGTAGAAAATATTGCTTTTGACTGCTTTATGGTTTTCACTGATTTAGTTTTGTGCTTCAAACTTGTTTTTGGCGAAGACAAACCTGACCGACCGCCCTTGACTGAGACATGTACTGTTCGTACGACCCAAAATCTCATTTTTGATCGTGGGTGTTTCCTTTGGATCAGGGCTTATCGCTTCTAACCCCCCCTATATATATCTTGGACTAGACATTATCTTGGCGTACTTTGTACCATATAATTTCCCTCTCAACTTTCAAATGGAATGATTATGTACCAATGGATGGGATGTTATGGTCCCCGCGTGATGATTCTTACCTGAGTTTTCTGTTCATAAATCATGATATCCTTTTTCCTTTGGCAACTTGTACAAACATCACAAATTTTGGACAGGTTGAAAATCGAGATATACTCTCTGCTGGGAACTGGCAAAACTGTTGGCATAATTTGACCCTTGTCAAACGATCTAAAATAAAAATCATCCATTTTGTTTCCTTTCATCACTGAATCGTTTTCCTGGCTCAAACATTGTTCATTCTGATTTGCTAACAGAATTGTAGCTCTATCCCTGCCTGCTAGGATATCCATCAACAGTGACATAACTGACATCTCAATTCAACATTCAACAATCAAAAACATTTTATAAGAGAAAAAAAGATTTGTACTTCATTTTTATAGAAACTCTCTTTTTAAAGATAAAATTTTCCTGGCCTATGATTGCTAATAGTGTAGTTTATCAGAATAAGACCTGAAAAGAAATAAACAAGACTTTCTAAGCATTGTGTTTGTCATGTTGGCAGATTAATGTGCATGTGGAGAAGCATGTACGAGTGTCATCAAGTTCAAAAGCACATAGTTCAGCAGCTAGAGTACCTCAACACCGTACCATCAAACAACCCCACTTCTGAGATTCACAGGCAATCAACTCTTCAGCTGGAGCTTGAAGTACAGCAATGGCACCAATCTTTCTGCAACCTCTTCAAGGCCCACCGCGATTACATCCAATCCCTCACAGGTTGGCTAAGGCTCACCCTTTTCCAGTTCAGCAAAAACCCTCTTAGCAGAACCCCCGAGGAGTCAAAGATATACTCCCTCTGCGAAGAATGGCACCTTGCTGTTGATCGCATTCCAGACAATGTAGCATCCGAAGGGATAAAAAGCTTGTTGACGGTTATTCATGCCATTGTAGTGCAACAGGGAGAGGAGTATAAACAAAAGAAGAAGTCAGATTGCGCGTTCAAAGAGCTTGAGAAGAAGGTGGTTCAGCTCCGGTCGTTGGAGTGCAAGTATGGTCCATACTCCATTGCAGATACCTCCGGTTCCATGAGAAACAAGATCTCGGTTACCGAGAAGCGTGCCAAGGTGGAAGCTTTGAGAGCAAAGGCAGAAGAAGAGAAGAACAAGTACGAGAAGGCAGTGAGTGTAACGCGGGCAATGACGCTGAATAACTTGCAAATGGGTTGCCCTCACGTGTTCCAAGGGATTGTGGGGTTTTCAAGTGTGTGCATGGAGGTTTTTGAGTCTGTATACAACAAAGCTAAAGTGGCTGAACAGGAGCATGACGTGAAGAGAATATTGCCATAGGAGAAATTCTAGTTCATATGTCGTGTATAGATATGATTATCACATCACCTTGCGTTTACACCAGCTGATATGAGGAATCATGATACCTCGTACCTCTCCTGTTATGGAGGCTGTTGCTGTAGAATCCTCATTCCGTAAGCATTTATTATGATGGGTTTTACTTGGTTTCATTGTGTACTGTTAATATGATAATATATAGTCCAGAAAAAAATAATGATTTAGAGACTCAGAAGTTTGCTACCTAGTTGTACCTTTTTTTCAAGGTTTGGTTATTCTTCCTTAAAGTTGGGAAAGTGTCTTGTCTATGCATTCAACAGGAAACCGAATCACTGCTCCTGTCACGTTTCCTGCAAGAATACATTCGTTAGAATTGAATTTTATTTGGTACGAGGACTGCCGACCAAACTCTATTATACAAAATCCTTCTACATTCTAATCACCGAAAATTTGATGATTTATATTCATAAGGGTTTTTTAGTAATTATATTTATGAAATGCTGAATATGATGTTACGTTTGTTGGTGGATGTGGTTGTTAGTTCTGCGGTTGTCAGATTTCGGCTGAACTGTGTTTAATATGTTGTCCAACGATTCTATTACTGATACTGTGGCTTTGGTTACATGCATTTCAAAGTGTACTGCCAACGTTTGACTGATTAAACTATTAAGAAACCATCAAAATCAATTCAGCAAAGATCAAATCTGTTTAAATAATTAAGATACCTTTGCACACGCATTTAAACTTTTACATAATTTTTTATTTAATTTAGTTTGTAGAATTTTTATTTGATGTGACTTGAAATATTGAATGCATTAAATTATTAGATTTCCAAAGTTGTACCAAGCAGAATGTCAAAAATCGAAGTTATAATTTGTAAAAAGGCTTGTAGATAACAAATACAATAAATTCTTACAATATTTATTGACATCTCATTTTCTTAAAAGAATATCTTATCAAATTACACTTTGCGTGTATTTTGACAACTCAATTTACTAAATACACCTACTAAACAAGTGATTATATGTATAAAATTCCTTTGATAGTTACCAATTTAACCTTTTAACTCTGATTTTGCAAATGAAATAATTACAAATTACTTTCTTTACAAGTTCAATGATCCGTTTTAAAAGTTTAGAACGCATCATTGGTGTCATGCAAACATTAATATTGGTTTTAACATTAACAATTCCTGAAGTACTGTGATATGGTTGAGATTATATAATCAAAGCTTGCAAATAATTTAACAGAAACGGATCAAAATCTGACTAACAGGGATCTTTTCCACTTTTTTCATTCTTCACAAGATTAGTTGGATGCAACAGAACACTTGCCACGCAACCAAGTTAAACGTTTATCCTTTTTGAGGGACAAAAATATCTCCCTAGCATTAGGTTTGTTGAACAGATCAAGAGCAGCAAAATAAAGTTGTCGATCAACACCTTGCATCAAATCTAAGTCCCTAATACAGTCAGCGATGCTAAATCTAGCAAGCTGTTGCTCTAGGGCAGCTGCCCTCATCTTTGAAGCAGACGCCATCTCAAATATGGCATCTGCAATAGCTTCATCAATTCCTTTACGCCCTCTTTTGCGCGTAGAAATTCCAGTGGGTGTGGTAGGTTGAACTGTTTGAGGATCATTAGCATCTTCCTCATCCTGGGATTCTGATGATGACTCCTCATGGTGTGTGTTCAAGGGCTCTGGACAAGGAGTTATAGAAGTATGTTCACCCTCAGATGCAGCTACATATTCATGTTTGCCATTGGTTGCTGGCTCTGAGAATATTGTGCAAAGTTCTTTAAAGATTGGGCACCCACCGGTTTTGACAATTTCAGCATCTGGATGTTTCTGCAATTTCTAAAAGAGTTAATCAAGTATTATCATATAGAACACAGATAACAGCAGCTGCCTGTGTTCAATGGAACCCCTATCCAGAGAAAAAGATGCTGCAGGCTATAATTGAAACTACAAAAAATGATAGTAATATAAACACATTCTTTTAAAACATCCTCATGAAATCCATGTTAGCCTCATTCTCTATTATTGTGTATTTAGTTAAACTTATTTTAGAAAATTAATCTTATTTTTCCTAGTTTCCTAAGGGCTTTAAACAAAAAAACTGTACTTTCTCCAAAATAATCACAACCAAACATGTTTTGTGAATTCCCCATGGATTTTAGTTTCACCTTATAATAGAGAATGCATTGTTAGCATTCGTAAAAAAGCAACAGGGTTTCAATCGAGGGGAAATTATGCCACAACATTTTCAATTTGTTAACATGACTCGTTCCATATTTTATCGTTACAATGAAAATCAAACTTTTGGAGAATTTTAATCTCAGATGACCTATCCATACAAAGCTCTATCTTTAGGTTGGTAGGAAAAAAAAAAACAAATTTGGAAACAGATTTTTCACACAAAGCATTCTTGAATGTTGACACTCATTAATTGTTTGGTTCAAATATCTGGAAGGTATAAGAAAAGGAAGATCCCCTCACCTCCCTGTCTTTGTCTCCCTCCCATGTTAACAGCATTTAGAGAAGAAAAACACTTAAAAAGTTTATAAACCATGCTAATTAATTATCCTTAACCTGCACACTTGAGTTATTTTTCTTTTTATCCGTAGAGATGAATACCAAGAGGTTTACAGGAACTCACACTAGTCAACCAATTGAGCTAAACCACCTTGATGAATACTTGAGCTTAATTACTTTATTTAAATACCATGAGTGTACTTCTTTTTAATCAAAGAAAAGAATGCCATTGCATTACTATATAGATTGCAATCCCATCCAAGTTAGTACTACAACCTGTATCAAAATCATTTACGCCATTTTTAATACATTGAAAAAGGAAGAATTACAAAAGTGGGGGGCCAAACTACCCACTAAAAAAATATAAAATGTGGAGGGCTGCATCTATCACAACAAAAGTAATAACCAATAAATTGAGGTATACCATAACTAGCTAGGTTATCAGCAAACCTATTTCGCTTCCTAAAAATGTGCGAAAATCTGAAACATATACTCTTAATATACTCTAAAAGCATTGTTCGATCTGTTTCTTAGCCTCCAAGGAACAATTGTGCTGGCAGAAAAGGATCTAATTGTAAGTAGCGAATTTGTTCAATTCAAAGAACTTTCCATCCATTTTGAACCTTATAATAGTAATCCCTCTCCTTCTCTTGTAAATCTTCTCTTATAAATCAAACAAGATTAAAATTACTGCATAGTTTAAAATCACCACGTATCTAGAGTCTCAGTCAATCTCTCTATAACATGCAACCACGTTTTTCAATTTACGAAAGCATTAATAATGTGCCACATGAAGATTGATCAAAAACCATGACACATGGTCCTAGACAATAAAATAACTCCCACCCCTCTCCTCCGTTTCTTTAAACCAAACAGTATACAAAATGACCATATGTTCAAAGTTTCTTCTTTCAGCAGCACCATATTTTGGTATTTTGTTAATAACAAAACAAAAGATGAAGGAACACACCTGGATGTATTCTGCCCAAATTTCATCATTAGCTGTTATAGATCCTGTGGATTCATCCCAACTAAAGTCACTTTGATCAAGAATGGACTTTACAATAGTATACTGTCGCCTCAAGACCGAATACCTGTTTTTGAGCTGTTCCTTGTCCCATTTCAGACCTGTTTTGCTGTAAAACTCATCACAAATATATTTCCATGCTTTCTTATTGAATAAATTGTTATGTTTATTCCCTTTATGTACTTGTTCAACCATCAGTGTGGCAAGTATCTTAGTTAGTGATGTTGTCCACCTAGCCCTAGACTGTTCCTGTTGCTGAGTTTCTAGTCTTCTTGATCTCGTAAACTGGCCTGCCATCTGCCCTGCCATCTATAGTTTAATGTACATAAAGCGTTTGTTTGATAAAGAGGCAACACAATACACATAACAAGACTGAGTAGGTATTTAGAACTGCATTCACATTGCAAGAGACGACATCCAATTATACGCCGCCACACATTGTCGGAGTGTTTGATTTCCCACCTCAAGCTAAGGACATGAGTCAATTCTGAAGCAAATAGAAGTAGCTTCTTTCATTGTTTTGACATTAAATTCATGAGATTTTTGTAACCCGACGCATAACCAAAAACACACTGTAATTTTAGTCACAATGTGGGTCTTTGACACAATTACAAACACATTGAATCATATATTTTGGACTTAAGATGCTAGTGGAATGGTTAGCGATAACTAAAAGTGCACAATAAAAAATGTATAACCAACCCAATTACCATAGAATGGTTTGTAGTGATGAAATGGACAGCATTGTAAGCACACATCTTGGTAGAGGACACACAAATCAAAGAAAACCCAAAAATAAGTACGATCCACTGTGTCATACCAAGCTTGCCTAGCAGCGCAAAAGAGTAAAGGTATAAACTTCATAACTTCATTTCATTCCGAATCAGAAAAACAGATGCATCTCAGTTTAAGCATTTTATGTTGTGATTTAATTGTAGATTCTCTAATTGAATTTTGTTAAACCTTTTTGAAAACCCTAAAGCAGATGAGAGAAGGAAAAATTTACCTTGAGAAAGCCCGATCTCTCGAAAGAAGATTGATCCTTGGGTGAGATTACGCAATTTTAACAGTTGAAACGAAACAGGGGAAGAAGAACATAGAACACTTGAGAACAACCTAGTCTACCTGGGAACAAAATTTTAATCAAGGTTTGGCAAAATTAAAATTTGTTGATCAATCTTAGTTATCAAAAATATTTTAGATTATCCATTACACATATTTTTTAAGATGAAATTACAATTTATTAAAATGTTTATTTTATAAAATAAGAAGTCTAAATTAATAAGTTATATCTATATCATAGGATACATAACTTGATATTTTCCTTTGTTATTATGAACAGTTTATTTTTTAACAAATAAAAAAAAGTTAATTTGTTTAATAGAATAAATAATTGAATAACTACATTTTTAAGAATTTAAATAATTTTTTAAAACTAATTTTTCATACTTTTTTAATAATATTTTTATAAAATTATAGATATTTTAAATTATATTATTTAACTAGTTAATTATAAAAATAATAAATTATATTATATATTTTTTTAAATTATATTATTTTAATGTGGTAAATATGTAAATAGATGATACAAAATCACCTGTGTTTTTGTTAGTTTTTATAATGAAAAAATAAACTTAATACTGTAAAAAGAAAATATACCTTAATCTCTATCTATATTTTAGTTTGAGTATTTATTCCAATTAACTAAGCTTAACTTCTTAATCTAAGGATACATTTATATTATTGTAACAGTAATAATAATATATTATTATTATTATATTTAATTAAATTTTAAATTGTTTATAACTTTTATTATTTTAAAACAAGATTTTATGTATTTTAGTTTATTTTATTGAGTATTCAAATCTTGCTTACTTGTTTTGTCTAATATATTGTGACTTATATATTTTTATTTCTTTTATTAAAAGTATGGTAAAAGATAATATTTTATTAAAAATATTTTCCAATAACTTTTAGGTCATCATTTATAACAATAAAAAAATTGTAATCGTTATCAATAAAATTGAGTTATTGTTTTATATTAACTATAAAATTTTTGAATATATATCAAAATTTTAATATGAATTCAATTAAAAAATATTTTTAAATTTATGAATGATTTGAATCTTAATTAAGTTTTATTATTATTATTATTATTATATTATTATTATTATTATTGCATCATGGTTATTATTTGAAAATTATATATTTATGTCCATACTTTGTAATAATAACTTCAATCTTAATGTTATATTGTTATCTGCATATTATATCATATCATGACATACTATGTTATATTTATATTATTATGTATTTATACATCAGACACTTAATTATCATCTGCTTCTTATGCAATTGCAGAATTAATAGTTTTATTAAAAATATAATTAAAAAATAGTTAAAGCATGTGAGCCATAGAAAATTTAAAATAATTTTAATAAACTAAAAGGATAACCAGTATGTTAGTTCTCTCTGTTGGAAATTTTTGAAATGACAAAAAATAAACATAAATAAAGATTAAAAAATATGTACCTATTGATAAAGTTGATAAAAAATAAGTTTTTATTATTTATTGTTAATAAACAAAATGCTTATCATACTATCTTCCTTTAAAAAAATGCATTATGAATGATTAATTATTAAAAGAATGCATTATGAATTATTAATTTATTTAAAAAAAATTATTTTGATATCTACCAAACCTGAACTTGAAAAAGTTCCACCTAACCCTGTGAAATGGAGTTCGTGTTGAAGAAAGAGAGCATGTTATTGTTGTTGTCTTCTCCACTCACCAACCCATTCAATTTCTCATTCTCCAATGGCTTCCGCAGCCACCAATTTCTCTCTTTCTCTCTGCACCAAACATCAGACACCAGTCCTCAAACCCTTCTTCTTCTTCTGTCCCACAACCACCACCAACAACAACAACCTTTTGGGCTTCAAATCTAACAATTTTTTTTCACTATCTGCTTTCACAGCTCGCAACTCAAGCATACGCGCCACCTCGTCTCGAGTCATGGATCCCTCCGCTGCGAAATCCGAACCCGCCCTTCCCACCACCGTGCAAGTCGATTTGGGTAATCGGAGCTATCCAATTTACATCGGATCCGGGTTACTAGACCAACCCGACTATCTTCAGAGGTAATTATAAATTCACTTTCTGTTTAATTTTTTCCTTCTGCTTTGTTTTGCACTATCTCAATTCTCAATTCATCGTGCAATGTGAAAGGTATTGTGTTGTGTCTTACTTTCCACAGTTAAAGTTTGGTTTAATTCATTTTTGTCCCTTTACTTGTCTTTTTTTGTATCATTTCTGCTATTTAGTTTATGTTTTAGTCCTTATACAGTTATGCTGTGAAGGTCTTAGACCAGTAGAAAAGTAACAGGGACTTAGAAGTAAAAAGAAAAAAAATTGATTGTGTAAAGATTAAAATTTAGAATTTTTTTGATAGAGAGACTGAAATGTAAAGGTGAGACAAAGTAGAAGGACCACATGCCTAATTAAACCTTGAAGTTTCTAAAGAGACTTGATTTTTTTTTTTTTGTTTAATATATTCTTAAGTGTTCTTTTCCCATTGTTGTATTAGGCATGTGCATGGAAAGAGGGTCCTTGTTGTAACTAACAAAACGGTTGCACCACTTTATCTAGACAAGGTTGTTGATGCTTTGACAAGGGGAAACCCAAATGTTTCTGTGGAGAGTGTAATTCTACCTGATGGTGAGCAGTACAAGGACATGGTAGGTCTCGTGGGTTTGAATTGGCTGTGGTGTTTGTTGCCACTTTTGAGTATTGCATAAGAAATGTTTGTGTTCGACTGATAGGATACCCTTATGAAAGTCTTTGACAAGGCCATTGAGTCACGGCTCGACCGCCGGTGTACGTTTGTTGCCCTTGGTGGTGGTGTTATTGGCGATATGTGTGGCTTTGCTGCCTCTGCTTTCCTACGTGGTGTTAATTTTATTCAGATTCCTACCACAGTGATGGCACAGGTCTTTTGCAGCTCTTCAAATTTCTGTTCACGATATTTTTTTATGAGGCCTTCGTGTAGCTCTGGCTAACGTTAATTATGTTATCTCGTTTCCTTGTTCATTGGGCTGTGTATTATATTTCCAGGTTGATTCTTCAGTTGGTGGCAAAACTGGGATAAATCATCGGCTTGGAAAGAATCTGATCGGTGCCTTTTACCAACCTCAGTGTGTGCTTATAGACACGGACACATTGAATACATTACCAGATAGGGAACTGGCATCAGGGCTTGCTGAGGTCATAAAGTATGGCCTCATTAGGGATGCAGAGTTTTTTGAGTGGCAAGAGAAAAATATGCAGGCATTACTGGCTAGGTAAAGTTTTAACTAAGTACTGTGTTCTATTCCATTTTCATTATGAAGCTTGTAATGATAGGTGAAACATCTCATGCGTCACAATAGCTCATTTTCTGGAAATTTATGTTAAAATATGTATTCCTTTTGGCTGGAAAAAAGTATCCCTAGCTTGAGTTTTGTGGCTTGTCATTATGTATTAGCTATGTTGCACAGGTCCAGATTCAGAAATGTGATATGATACAATACAATAGTTTCATTGAGAAGTTTAAGATACGAGAATGACTATATATTAAGCAAGATATGTTTTCTTATATGAGTAAAAATAAAATATGATTATCCTATCCCTCTTCAAGGTCAATGTGTTCCCCCTCTCTCAAGTTCCTAAATAATTAGGGTAGGCAAATACTGTGAAGTCATATCTAAAAAAAGGATACAAATACTAGTGCTTATATATTAGATGATACCGTTTTCGGATTACCTGTGCATCACAGCTTATTGGTGTCACATATTTTCTTGTTGCTTTGGTCTATACTTTTTATCTAAATGTTGTGTAACTGCTTTCATGATGCCCTTATACTATTCCAATTTTTACAAGTTAATGTCATCCACTGCAGAGATCCTAGTGCATTGGCATATGCTATAAAGCGATCTTGTGAAAACAAAGCTGAGGTTGTGTCCTTAGATGAGAAGGAAAGTGGACTGAGGGCAACATTGAACTTGGGTCATACATTTGGTCATGTGAGTGGTTGTCTGTGACTGATATTATGTTATTTTAGGTTGTAAAATCGTGAAAAATTTTCCTTAGCTTTTTTACACTCCTGACAATATTTATAACCTGGGTTATAAATGTGTTGATAAGCAATTATAAAACTGTAAAAATAATGAGAAAATGATGAATAAATGTATACCAGTTGTGTGTGAAAATTTGAGCTGCTCAGATGGTGTACAATGTTCCAAATCAATAGGTCCAGCTGTTTCAAACATGGAATTTAAGTTTCTACAAAGGATTGAACATGAAGAATGTTGACCGTGGCATCAAACTATCTCTATTCCCAAAAATTTCGTTCTTTCTTTTCCTTTCTGATTTTAACTCTCTTTCCCGTACTTATTGTAGGCTATCGAAAATGGGGTTGGCTATGGGCAGTGGCTACATGGAGAGGCTGTTGCAGCTGGCACGGTATTTTTTTTAAACAAAATAATAGCATGAATTATACTTATATTTATGATTAATACTAAAGGAGGTTTATGTTGAGGAATCTGTATTCGATTACACAGGTAATGGCTGTTGACATGTCATATCGCCTAGGTTGGATTGATGAATCTCTTGTGAAGCGAGTTGGAGACATTTTAAAACAGTCCAAGTTACCCACAGCCCCTCCTGAGATAATGACTGTGGACATGTTTAAATCTGTCATGGCGGTAAGGGCTGATGGTTGGTACCCTTTTAATGTTCTATTTGTTCTTATCATAGAGCTTATAGTTAATTTTTTTTCGTATATCAGGTTGACAAGAAGGTAGCAGATGGGTTGCTCAGGCTTATTCTTCTAAAGGGTCCTCTAGGCAATTGTGTATTCACAGGGGACTATGACAGAAAGGCCCTAGATGACACGCTTCGTGCATTCTGTAAATCCTGATCTTTTTGTTCCATGTTTCTATGGCTGCTTTATACAACCAAGTCCTTTTGTATTTTTGTTGTGTACTTTGGTTGCCGACCATGTTCCCACCATATAAGCAAGAGTTTATTACTAAGTTGTATCATTAGAAACTGAGGCATTATCAATAATTATTATTTGAGCAGATCATATTTTTCTCATCATTTTTGTTGCTCAGAACAATGGTAGATTCCACTGTTACAGTTGCATATACTCCATGAAGCTTGGAATTGTACGGTTACAATTTTCATGGATATATAGCTGAATAAACCCAATAATACTCAGAAGTAAAGAACTGTGATGTATACAAATGTAAAATGGTAAAAACATAGGAGTAATAACTTATTATCATTCTTCACAACTATAATTGCATATTATCGCCAAAAAAAATCTGTCTAGCTCATGTGAAATGTATTGCCTGATGAACTATGAGCTAAAATCTATTGCCTGATGAACCAAATAGGTGCAAAATCTAAATGTGAATTTAGATCTCATAAAAGCTAAAAGGATGCAAACAATGCAGTTTAAGTCTGCCTAAATTGCAAAAAATGTATACATGCAATTTTAATGGTTTAACGCTCTTCGAATATTTCTTACTCTTCACAACAAACATTTACATACCCAATAAACTGTGTTAAAAATAATAAGATGTTAACGGTAATGTGACAAAACTTGATAACGTGGCTTGAGGACATAAATGGTATTTGAATTATGAATTAAAATATTTAAATTTTACAAATTTGTGGGTGTTTCCTCATATAAAAGGGAAAAGTGTCCCAATTTTAAAACTCAAATCTCAATCCCAATCACTCTCACCCTCACTCACTTCAATTTTCTTCTTCTTCTTTTGATTCTTTCATCGTCTCCCTCTATCTACAATGACATCCCTCCTTTTACCAGATTTTTTACGAAAAAAAAACCATATACTTGTGCAACATCAAAATACAAAGAAGTGACAAACTTTATTCATCTACAACTACTACCAAAGGTATTACATCTCCACAGAAAATTTGTGTTTTTATTGATTTAAAGTAGAAAATGCCGTCTCTAATTGAGGAAGGTTTATAAGGAGTATTGTCATCACCACAACCAACTGGGTTGATCAAGAAATCCAAGATGACAATGAAGACAGCGGACAAAAACCCCACTTTTAGAGGAAGACGGAGTCGCGATAAAAAAATGATAGTTGCTCTGTGAAAGAGATGGAGTCACGGCGGAAAACGATAAGTTGTATTTGTTCTATCTGAAAGAGAGTTCCGACAACAATAATGAATGAACCTCAAATTTTAAATCCTAAATTGAATTGCAAATGTTCCTTGCCATGCAAGACTACATTCACAGTCACGTATTTTTTCTACCTCACCATCACCACCACGTGTGTGGTTGTCATCTAGATGTCATAACACGTGACGATGTCATCATATTGTTACTTAACTAAAAGATACAAAAATAATTTTTAGTAAAATTTATTACACTGTTTTGTTACTATATTTAATAATGTCAGATATTACACCAGTTAACAAATTTAAATGACATAAAACTTTGTTTTTAATTAATTCTAATTAAATTCAAAAAATACAGTAATATCAAAGGGAAAATTTATCAAATTAATAGTATAGTATTAAAGAAAACGATAATGTGTAACTATAAATATTAAATGTAAGTATAGGAACTATAAACTATAAGGTCAAACATTATCTTAAACCATGGTAAAAAATGGTTGAAAATTAGCAAAAATAAATTTGTTTATTAAATGATTATATTCTAGTCAAATAATCTTGTAGCCTTGTTAATTAAGCAAATAAATTATAAACTAGTTAAAATAAGAGTTTGTTTCGAATAGATGTTACCGTAAATATACAATTAAATGATTGGAAATCGTTTTAAACATGTCTTTTAAAATAATTATTAAAAAATAAACACTTGAAACATTCTTTATCTGTTTTAGGGAAAAATGTTAAACATTCTTATTATACATGATAATTTATGTTTAAATGAGAGTGCACAACCTAATACTGCATTCCAATTACATTCTTAAAATAGCCTCTCTCTTTTTTTGGTTAATTTATGTCCAATTCACTTGTAAATTATAATTGAGTTCTTAAACTTTCATTGATCTGGTTTCAATCCATATGCTATCTGTCTTCCATAGTATATAGCAGATTGCTTCATAAGATCTTCTTAAGTTTGGCTTAATACAACTTCTAAAAGAAAAGATGAAAAATTGAGGATGAGGAAACTTTGATTGACAAAGCAACACTCATTTTACTTTGTTAATGGGAGGATAATTTTGGCTAACTTTTCCATGCATATGCAAATAGAATTAAGGCCACTTGAAATGTTTAAGAGTAAATTATGAGAATGATATATATGGAGGAACAACCATGAAAGGTCCATTATCTGATTTGAAAGTATTTGAAATGCCAAAAGAGAAAACAAAAATACAAGTGTGGTGTCAATTATCAATTAATGATAAAGATCAATTTGTTGTTGACACTTCATATTCATCACACATCCTAATCAACCAATCATATTTGCTCAGAATGCAGAGTTTCACAGCATGCTGGCTATGTTATACCAAAAAATAGATATATTTTCTCATTGTTGAAAAGGAAAAAGAACAAATTAGGTATGTCTATATATTTTGCTTGGTAAACTTTTTTTTATCTAGAGATGTTTATCTTTTGATAAATATTAAAATTTATTTAATCTATATTAAACTTAATTAGATATTCAAAGTTACTAAAACAAAGTCAGGAATACATGGTTGACATTTCTATTGTCTGCAAATAAAATTTCATGCAGTCTATAAATAACTAGATGAGGTGGACCAGCAATGTTCCATGATGATTGGTTATGATGGGTTGTAACAGTTCATAATTTAGCAGTTGAAGTTGTTTTAGTGATATTTGTTTTACACTGTCCATAATTTGAATATATAAATAAAATTGAAAACATTGACAATGTAAAAAATGTGTATAATTTTGGACTGTCCTAAGCTGAAAGAACATGCTTTTATTGGAATAATGAAGCCCCGAAATTGCGTTAAAAGACAGTGAAATTGAAGATGGAAGAGTAACGAAAAGAAAAAGAGAGAAAAGGTGAGGAAGAAGCATGGATGGGTGAGCATGAATTGATGCAGTAAGGATCCGAATTTGTCTGCGATAAAAAGAGAGTGAAAATTTATTTTTAAACAAAGGAATAGAAAAGAGGGGTTAATAAGAATAGAGTTTGTTTGTTGTGTAGTGTTCTGCTGTGTTGTGTTGCATGAACGGTTCAACAGGAAAATCTCGCGGGCCAAAAAGGTTTCTCCTTTCTCTCTCTCTCTCCTTCGTCAATGCCTTCTCCTCTCACTCTCACAACAGGGTCTGTCTCTTTCTTAGGGTTTCCTCATTTCTCCTTTTTCCATTCCCTGCTTTCTCCCTCTCTATCTCTTTCCGCATTTTCGCAATTAGGGTTTGTTCTCTGTTCTTTCTCCGTTCGCTCTTCTTCTCCTCGTTTTTCTTCTTCTGGGTGTTTTTATTTTTACATTTATTTTGTTGTGCCGCAGATGTGTAATTGAGACAGAAGAAGAAAAAGAAGAAGAAGTTGGAGGGGGTGTGTGATCGGGTCCTCAGGCGAAGATCTGAGGCTTTTCGTGTCTCTTTCCTTTTCTCCGAGTTCAAAAGATGAGCGCTTCTAGGTTCATCAAGTGCGTCACTGTTGGGGATGGTGCTGTGGGCAAAACCTGCTTGCTTATTTCCTACACCAGCAACACTTTCCCTACCGTTAGTTTCTATCTCCTTTCTCTTTTTCGCATTTCAAATTTTGGGGTCTTGGTGATTGTTCAGTTCCGCTAATTGACGAAATTCAGTTGCATTTTGCTTGTAATCTGCATTTGGGGAAGTGATGGGTCGTGTTTCATAAGCCAACAAACAGCATTTTGGAAATTAGAATGGGTCGTTTATAAATTTGGTTAGCAAATTGATAATGTTGTGTTTGTGTTTTCTGGAAAAGAGAGAATCATTTAATGTCTTTTTTTTGTTTTTCACTTTGGTTCTTTTTATGTGGAAACAGGATTATGTGCCGACTGTTTTTGACAATTTCAGTGCAAATGTGGTTGTCAATGGTAGCATTGTGAATCTGGGTTTGTGGGATACTGCCGGTAATGCTGTTGTGTGATTATGTTTCTATGAGCTTTGTGATGTTGTAGAAAGTTATCTCTGGATTTTTATTGGGTTATTTGTGGAGCAGGACAAGAGGACTACAACAGATTAAGACCTTTGAGTTACCGTGGTGCCGATGTTTTCATTCTGGCTTTCTCTCTCATAAGCAAGGCCAGTTATGAAAATGTCTCTAAAAAGGTACTTTGTTCTGGTCTCTTGTGTTTTGGGTGTATTTCTTGTCATTTATTTTGAGAACAATACAAGGTTTCTGTATGGCCGGTAACATATGGATCTTGTTTATATTAAGGAACTTTTTCATTTATAAAAAAATGGATGATAAAATGAATGTGTTGGTTTCATTTTCAGTGGATTCCAGAGTTGAAGCATTATGCACCTGGTGTCCCCATAATTCTGGTTGGCACAAAGCTTGGTATGTTTGTTTGTTTATAATTTGATACTGGTGTTGTCATTCATTAGATGCTCCCATCTGGCCTGTTTATTGATTTCATTTATTGTGGTTTGTGTTACCATCTATGAAGAACGGATACTGACACATACAACACCGACACGGATACGTAACAAGAGACACGTGTCGTGTAATGTAATATAAGATACGGGGACACAGATCTATATATTACATCATTATATTATATGTTATATAAGTTGACAATCAAGATTTATGTATTAAAAAGTCTTCTACTAACAAAGTTAGTCAAATAAAACACAAAATGAATCTAATTCATTTATCTAAAATCCAAAAAGTGAAAAGAAACATTTATAATCTAAATATTTTTTATTATATATAAGATTTGTTTCTTATTCCTATAATAAGTTTATAAGTGTTTAAAAAATTATTGTATTAGTCTTTTTTAACATTGTGTTGGAATCGTATTAGAATTCTCCGATACCTAAAAAAATGTTTTTTAAATTGGACACTTCACCAATACGTGTCAGTCGTACGAGTGTTGTATTTGTTCAGTGTTCCAGTGTCCAATACGTGTCGGACACGGGATACGTCACTTAAAAAGGAGTGTCCGAGTTTCATACAATGAAATATATAAGCTTAACTGAATGGATTTTCATGTTGGATAAATATTGACTTTTGGTACTTGTACAGGATCTTTGAAATTCTCCATTATCTTAGTGAACTGCTCAATCAGATTTCTTTTTTCTTGTTAGCCACTGGATTTCTGGTGCATTTTGTTCTCATGTTTTTTTTAGATTTCATCTCCAATGTTTTCCCAACACAGTTGATACTGCCATGCCATTAGGATCAATGGTTGGTTGTTTGTTAGTTTTATTCATGCATTGTATATTTTGAAAGGCTTGCCCTGCCTCTAAATATGTATTACAATTTTCAAATAATCTTCCAGATAGGTTTATTGCTTGATTTGTTCTATTGAGGGGAGAAATGGTTGTTTTAGTTTCTTGACTGGTGCATGTTGTATTGATGGTTATGTCAACTAAGAGTCCGTTCGTTGTTATTTTGTGATTTGTAATGGGATAGATCTTCGGGATGATAAGCAGTTCTGCCTCGACCATCCTGGTGCCGTGCCTATTACCGCAGCTCAGGTGAATATTGATTCTGATGTTGCTCTGGAATTTTGTTTAGTTATTATTTAATAAATGAAATCTGACATGTGCATTCCCTTAAAGGGTGAAGAGCTTAGGAAGCTGATTAATGCACCAGCTTATATTGAATGCAGTTCGAAAACACAGGAGGTAAATGGTTGAGTGAATTTCTTCTTTTATCTAAATCACTGGTTAACTTGACATGTCTGTTAAATTTATTTGTGGCATGTATTGCAGAACGTGAAGGCAGTATTTGATGCAGCCATAAGAGTTGTCCTTCAACCACCTAAGCAGAAGAAAAAGAAGGGTAAAGGACAAAAGGCTTGTTCGATATTGTGATTCACTAGGTGTTAAAATTTGACTGCCCTTTGTTCTACCTACCTGTATTACCCTCCCCTTCTTTCTTTTTATCATTTCTTTGCTATTGAAGAAGTTGGAGTTTATGTGGGTGTTCCTCAGACAAATACTCTAGATCTCCTTGAAGCATAAGGTGGTTTAATGCTTTGCTTTCTTTGAATTATTGTCAACTCTAATAGTCAAATTTGCATTTCATGGTTCCCACCTTTTTCTTATAACTTCCGTTCCTATTTATGTATTAATAGACTGGAATATCCCAGTTAGGATAACGACCTTGTTTGCTTGATATATATATTTAAATTTATATATTTCGATTCAAGGCTTGATTTTGTCCACACAGGTTTTTTGTTGATTCTTAGTAATTATTTGTTTGGATTAAATAGTTAGACTGAGCAGTTTCCTGGCGTTATATTTATGGACATTGTCTCCATGACAACTTCCAAGTTCTGCAAAAAACAAACGTCAAATAGTAACACTTTTTTCTTCATTCACTTAATTTTTTATTACTTTTTTTATAGACACGAGTTCCTGCACTTTTTTTTAGTGCAGATTACTGGGCGTTGGCCGGACCTTAATTATAAGGTGTTTTAGTAGGTTATGAATGGCAAATCAATTTGCATAGAACTCAGATTACAGTCAACCTCGTGACTTTTTTTTATCCACTTCACGGAAAAGAAAAGTAATTTTTGCTTTAATGTATATCTTAACGAGGGGAGTAAAATGTGTTAAAATTATAAATTTCAGATTTGTCAGATATAAGAAATAAGACTTGTAATTTTTTTTAATTTTTATTAAATTTCCGTCAATAATAATAGTGTTTAATAGAATGTTTTATGGATGTTTATTGTTAACTTCTCTCGTGATAATGACTTTCAAAGTCATGGAGAATGGATTTTGCAAATGTACAACGATGGCTTATGTTGCATGTGAATCACGTCTAACATAGTACTACAGGAAGTGAGAAGAACTATAATTTCCGCCGAGACACTCATCTTTGACAATTGTCTTCGCCAAAACAATGAAGTCTTGTCTTGTTAGTAATAGAAACTCTAAATAACAATTATGAAGCAAAACATAGAGCGATCGAATACTATGATTTTTTACTTGTGAGACCAAAAACATTGAACAGATACACTTGTGCATTACCCTACTAAGATAAAATATGAAGCGAAGCTTTAAATTATAAAAAAAAAAAAAAATCCTAATCATGATTTATTCTTGTTAATAATCCGTTTTTAAAACATGCGCAGCTGTGGTACTCATCCCTAGCCCGATATTTAGCTTTTACCAGAACATGTTCATATGCGTCTACAGTTACCTTCATAATTACTGCTGTAAATTCTTATATTTTAAAGTATACATAAGTAAGCATTTTTATTACCCGCTCAAAGTTTAAGGAATTTAACTTCAAATTAATAAAGATTTAAAAACTATGATTAAGGGGTAAGTACCGAGATTAATGGTATCATTACATCAGAGCATCGAAAAACATCCAACATTCCGTTCCGGCCTAACAATGTATCAATAATCATGGTAGAAAATACACACCCTAATGATATTAAAAAAGAACCATTCTAAAATATTGAAACTCATTTGATAATCACATCTAACAACAACTATTTGAAAAAGCTTTTTACTATTTTAAAATTGAAAAACATAAATCTTTTTTAGAGATTTTATCTTCCAATCTTTTACTACTCCCTTTCACCCGTTCTATAAATTAGTTTCGTAAAACTTATTTTCCAAAATAGTTTAAAAAAAAAAACATAAACACACTAATTATCTGACACTGGAAATCTACAAGTCCGACGACCGAGTAAACCTTGGCGCACACTTTATGAATATAAAAAACAACTGTACTACAAATAATTTCTCTTAACTAATGTAAAATTTGATATAAAGAAGAAAGAAGGATCTAGAAATAGTGGTTGAGTCTGATTAGTTACACGGTGAATGGGTGTCCTAACTCAATGACCGAGTAGTTTTGCTGTCAGTGCATATCAGGACGGGATGAAATCCAAAGACAATTGAAAAGAGTTGGTTGAGCAGCACAAAAACAAGTTGCTTCAAAAGCTAACAAGACAACATCAAGGGTATCGGTCATCCTGCGTGGGAAACCTTAAGGGCTTCATACTTCTCACCAACGGTACCACCTTTTTGTTTCTGGAACTCTATATATCGCATAGTACTGGCTAAGAAAGCATCGGCAGCTGGATCTGAAGTCGTGGCATCACTCTGCATTTCATTCATAATTAACTCAATTAGGCCCTGGATAGCGGCAACGGTGACTTGTAGGTTTCCCTTCTCAAAGAAGTAAAGGTACCTAAAAAATACATATACAGCGTTATTATTCCATTTTATATGTTGTTAAGCATACAAAAACCATGCTGACTAGAGAATATGCACGTTAACTTACTTGTTTAATATCTCAATGAAGAGCATTACTGATCCCGTATTACCTCGCGCTGCATTTGCCATTTGTTGTGCAGCATTTGCAATTCGTAAAGCCCGTTTGAGACATAATAGGACCCTGGTTCAAAAATAAATTCGAATATAACCAAAACAGTAAGAAACATGATAAAATAAATTTCCAAATTCCTTTTTTAAAATACCCTACAACTATTTTCTCTCCCCACGATGCTTTTCCAACTTATAATGTTCTGCAGAGTCAACGTAAATATGTTCAATCCCGTAAGAGAATGCAGCATAACAAAATCATTCCCATTCTCCAATCTTGAACACAGATATCCTTTATACTTACTATCTTATGCAGCTACACTTCGTCTTCGTTTTGTAATATGTTTTGAGCTTTTATATCAAATCAATATATTTCTTTTCTCTTTAATTAGTTATCCAATCAAAGATGACATTTAGTTTTCTTGATTAGTTTAGTCTATCCTAAATTTTCTTCAATCAACATTGAGTATAGAAAAACATTTGCAAACCACCATTACAATAATGATTCATTAATTAAACTAATTTTGAATCTAAAAGTTTACTTTAGAACCAATATAACAATCTTAAATATTTTTTAAATTTGCATTTTTTCACTTTTCTCACGTATTTACAAACATGTACGTACTGGATACTGGATATTTATAATACAACGGGATTCATTATTTGGACATCCAAACAACTAAAATTCCCCAGGTATCTGTTCAAGCAAAGAAACAAGCATTCCTTAGAAGTCTAAGATCTGATGTCCATGAAAACAAACCTCTCTCCATCTTTCATGTTATCGTGATCATCAACCCAAAACAGATGTGAGCATGCATATACAGCTCTGCATTGATCCGGCTTCTTTAAAAGCTTTGCAGAATACTGTCCAATGAGAAGGCAACAAAAAATGAGGATTTAGTATAAAAGCATATATTGAGAACTAGTGTACATAATGGAATTGAATAATCACCCCTGTGGCCTTGTGAGTTAAAGTATCCCTGTTTTCAACACCAAAGACATGCATCCTTTGAAGAGTCCCTATTATTAAATGGATAGCTGTGACCTGTGCTCTGGAGTCCTAATATTGAAAAAACAAACACGTAGTTGAGCACAGATAATCATTGTCAACATATGCATTCCTCCACCAAACCTTGTTCTCACCTTTGATCCCATGAAAAAAATAACAGCATTGTTATTTAGGAAGGGATGGAAGCACAAAACGAGTAGAGGGTACTTACAGAAATTTCTTCTTCATATAGAATATAAGCTTGGGTGAAAAATTCATAAGCAACAGGTTCCAAATCACAGTCATTTGCAGCCTTAATGCAAGAACAGAAACAAGAAATTAGCAAATAGAGTTTGGACATATCGTTTTGTGACAACCTAATACATTCCATTACCTCAGCACATTGCAAGTACAACTGCAATGCTAATTCTGGTGCCAGGACACCTGACAAGGTCTCGATGGTCTGAAAAAAGATAAAAGTATCATCAAATAAATTTACCAGTTAACTGTTTATAACCTTTGAAAAATACATTCAAAGTATTGAACACAGATTGAAAACAGAGATATCTCGCAAATACAAACTATTACGATTATCAGTTGCTTCACCGAGAAATAATCACTATCTCTATATTATTAAATATTAAATCATCATTTACAAAAAAAATATGCTGGCATAAATCATCATTAGAAAAAAAGGAAAAACCCACATCCTTTTAGTAAGGAACAAAATGCGTTACCTGATTTAAAAGCTGAAAAATTTTCTTTGGTGTTGTTGAGGCGTCATCTCCAAAAGGATTTTCTTCTTGACCTTGCAACTGTCTGACCAACTGCGGATAGCAAAGCAACATACACTGCATAAATTCTACTATTTTTTTTTTTTTACTAAAAATGGAAGCAGCAAGTAGCATAGTGGCAAACAGCAATTGTAATTTGCATGGAAGATAAAACAGGAATACAGGGAACAACATAAGCAACACTAAGAAAACATGACGTAAAAGATAATTCAAGTCTTATCATTTTGGCTTTGATCTCCGCACTATCAGTAGATCATTATGTAAGTAAAACAGCACAAATAAAAGCAAGCAGCTAATAAAAAAAGGCCAGACAAACCTTTAAAGAATTAAAAACAAGAGGTGGGACAGTGGAAGGCAGACGCGTTGGTCCTCCAGTCAGTATGTGCTTCCTCACAGTATCAATGATCTGCAATTTAGTGCACAATAATTGTTAGAAAAATTAAAGATTGAACTCATAAAATAAACAAAAACTCCTACCATCTATATAGGGGGTCAACAATGTAGTTTGCAGTCACAGGAAAAATTACACAATATTATGCTCAAGTTAGAAATATTAAAATCACAGATAAGTTGAGAAGGAAAACATGTCTTAAGACTCGCGAGTGCCTAATGCCAGTTACTGCTTTATCAATATATTCAGTTTTATTTATGCATTTTTTTATAAATATTTCTAGATAAACAAAACAAGAAGATAAAATACTTGGATTTTTCACATAAGTCAAAATCAGTTTATATTATTCTATCCTAATACACTAAAAAATCTCGCATTGATCATTAGTTTATAAATAGTGTTCTTTCTTAATGTACTAAAACGTCTCTTCAGAACAAAAATGTGAGTTCTAAGACAAAAAAATACTTTCAAATGTTTACATACATAGGTTCTAACGTGGATTTGGAGTCAGAACATCACTTAATTTTCATATTTAAAGGAGTCCATGACCAATTAAAGGTTAAAGCAATATCCCAAGTTAACAACAAGTTCAGTTTAGTGCTTGACAAAGATTTATTTTCTAATATCTGCTTGGGTAATATTCATGTGCAGCTACAGTGTGGAAGTACCGGTAAGTAAAAAGTGGAGTCGCCTAAAATTACTAACTGGAGTTTGAAAGATAAAATTTCCAGCAGAAAAACAAGTACAAAAAAAATTATTATGATCATCAAAACACGTGGATATAAGCAATTAACCTTAAACATTTCTTCTGGATCCTCATTATAAAGCATCTGGATCAGACGGGCAACAGAATTCTGCTCCTCTTTGAAATCATCTTCATCGAGCTAAGGGAAGGGAAGGGGGGAAATAAGTAAGGAGTGAGGATCACAAAAATAAGGATTATATTATCTTTTTACATTTATGGGAAAATATAAACGTATTATAAAAGGCAGAATTAATGGGAGAGGTCAAATAGGCATTGTAAAAAAGTAGCAAAATAAGACTAGTTACGGTACTGAAGTGACCTCATCTTTAGGAACCCCGTCAGAATCCTTGATGAGCCCCTTTATCAGTCCAAACAATGCGTCAACCTACAAGCAAATCCTGTGATGTTATAACAAGAACTCGCACTATAAAGAAGACAAGTAAAATATAACAAACCTTTTCTGAGGTAGAAATGTGTGTTCCATTTTTCATAATGCTTTGAATAATAACAGTTGCCATGACCTTAGTAGTTGGAATATCAAGGTATTCCATCACGCGAGGATAATTTGAAAGCTTCAATGCAGTCATAACATCATTATATTTCTCTAGTGGAGCACTTAATAGAGCGACAACCTGCTTGGTTGCCTTGTTGTCCTCAATTTTCCCTTTGCCAGATAGTTTTTTCACACATGCTCCCTAACATGCATATATAGAGTCAATGCCATAGGTCTTACAAAACACAGGAATAAGTTAAGAAATAAAATAATGCGAATGGGTACATTCAGATAAGAATAATTTATGAATCAAAAAGAAAACATAAATGAGTGCAAACAATTTGAAATGAAACATACCAAGACTTGATCTGCATAATCAAGTCGATCAGGGTGGACATGAAGCGTGAAGGTGAGAAGTGATGAATACAGAGTTACAACTCCAAAAGTGGGCATGTCAGGTTGTGCCTCTATCACCTACATAACAAATGGAGGTATCATATTTCACAACCAACGAGCATAAAAACAAAAACATTGTATAATAAAAATATGAGAAGGATGTAAAGTACACTTTTCTGTTCAAGAACATCCAAATCAAAAGTATGAAAAATAAGACAGTTTCAATATTCAAGTGGCAAATGAAAAAAGAAAAAAGAAAAAAAATTCATTTCACTTTCTACTTAAAAAAAGGGGCTGGCGGACCACAGTGAGCTGAAAATACCAACTAGGGGTCTGACCCCCTTTGTCATCCCTAACTGTCATCAGTGTCCTGCCTCACAATCCACTCTACTTTATAGATCCCCTTGAGCCTATTTCTACCCTTCCCATGGCGGTTTGGCTACCTTGGCTACAGTTTAGTGGTCAGCAAATCTCTCTCTCTCCCACCCCCTGTCAAGTTTGACAATTTTTAATTGTTTCTTGGCAGTCTTTGGGATGGTTATCTGTGCTCTTGCATTGTTTTAGGCTCCTGTAATTAGCCCCATTTTTTTACCTAATGTGGTCTCTCGTCTCCGATTCTAGAATTGGACTAGCCCACCATCTCTAGTCCCGGACACAACCTGACCCCATGATATTCTTGTTAGCCTATTCTCAACACAACTAATCTCTAAACACAAATCTCTGATCCCATCCCCATTCACAAACATTATCACCTATCACCCTTTATATATTGTTTATTTTCCCTTGAGAGTGTTTAACTGTAACAAGCTTAAAGCCTAGAGAGTGTGTTACAATATCAAGAAAAACATTTCATTGTATCATTATTACGTCATAAAATATGTTCACATTTTATATAACCTCCTAGGAGTAGATTCCATATCTTATTATATCTTAGGATCTGTTTCCTTAATTAGTAAGGATAAATGAGTCTAATATTAGTAATTTAAGGGTTAGGGCATTGCTTTTGCGTGAAATTATTGAAATTCAAATATACTAATGTTAAATCATTATTTAGAGTTTGTTCTCTCTTTTCCTCCATCTCTACTTCAGTATAATTTCAACAATCTTTAAATATGATTAACAAGTGACATTGTATTTGTATTAATCCTTTCAAATTTATTTTGCCCTTTAAAGACTTGGCTACTGCGTTGATTAACTTTATCATTAATTGCTTATGAACCCCAGTTACAGAGATAATAATAAAAACATAAAACTTAATGTTTACTTTATATCAAGTGTATCAATTAGCCTAAAGTAAGTCTGTTGTTAAATCATAGTTATGAACCTCAACCAGTGGCTGTAATAGTCAACTCTGAAAAAACATTATAACAGGATTGAGGAAATGGGATGACCATTACTTTAATATTATAATACAAATTAATCCTTCCAAATTTATTTTGCCTTTCAGAGACTAGGTTAGTGCATTAAGAACTTTATCATTCACCACTTATGAACCCCAGATAGGGAGATAGTAATGAAAACAAAAAACTTGATGTCTACTTTACATCAAGTCTATCAATTAGCTTACCATCAGTAGGTGGTTAAATCATAGTTATGAATCTCAAAATAGTGGCATGTAGCAGTCAACTCTAGAAAACAGTACAGAGGTATACAGGGAAGTGGGATGAACATTATTTTAAACGTGATATAATACAACTTAATCCTTTCAAATATATTCTTCCTTTCGGACACTTGGTGAGTGTGATGAGAACTGCATCATTCATCACTCATGCACCACAGATAGGAGATAATAATAAAAGCAAAAAAGCTTAATGTCTACTTTATATCAAGTCTGTGGTCAAATCATAGTTATGAATCTCAAATAGTCACACATGGAGTCCAACTCCGGAAAACACTACAGCGGGATAGAGGGAAGCGGGATGACCATTATTTTAAAATGTTATAATGCAACAAACTAAATTGTTATACTAAACGTATAAATACACAAAATAGAACAAAAATACCCAAAATTAAAGAAATGAATGATAAATAATAAGTCACATTCGACACAAAAATCACCACCAATCTAGGGGCAATAAGGACTTAGTTATGTGAAGTCAAAAAATGAATGATGAAACTAATAAAAAAAGAACGTAACAGATTAGATAAAATTTGGCAGAATGTCAACTGGGAAGTAAAAAGAAAAAATAAAGAACAGAATGCATAAAAATAAAAAGATAAACTGTGAAAAGAATAGAGGTCAAAACTCAGGAACTTTTGTGTGGAATATTTACTTGAAAAACCTGAATAACAGTAATTCAGGAGTAAAATCAAGGTTTTAAATAGCACCACTGTAGATACGTAACAAAGCAGTTAGTAGAGTGGCTTTAGCGGGCTTAGCTGACCAAATAGCAGCCATAGCAGACGGATGGAAGCACTATGTATCGATCTCAAATAAAAGCCCCCTGAACAGAGATTGAGCTTTTGGGGAGTGACTATTTGTGGAATTTCAATTGCCAAACGAAATCTATAATTATAATAATAGTGAAAAACGATAAAGACTAGGATTTAGAAGATGATGATTGGTGATTGATTCCTATCTAGGAAACTTGTATTTGACTTTTGTTGGTAATTAGTTACTTGTATGTTTCATTCAAAACACCAAGATTCTATTCTTGATTATGAATTTAGAGGAATTTATATCATTTTTTGAGAATTTACGTATATAGTATACAAACTATAAAACTAAAAAACAGACACAAAGTAAAAATGCGAATTCAAGAGCTATATCATGGTAGCACCAATATACCATGCAAAAAAACTGCGATAGCAGCTGCAATGACCACTATTGAAAACCACTCCGCTATTTAAATCCCATAGCTGTCCAAGGACACTCTGGTATAGTGGCACTTGACTACTATGCATTAACTCATGTTGGTTGCAAATATTGGACAAACCATGACTTTATGACAGCAAACAGTACAGAGATACATACATTTGCACTACATGGCTAAAATTTTCCAAGATAAAAGGAATGAGAAAAAAATACCTTGCCAATGGCATTGCTTAATTTGGAAAATGCTTCCACTTGCAAAAACTCTGGCAACACCTCTGCACTTGAAGCAGCATAATTCGAAAGCCTTTCCATTAACTGAGACAGCACTGTCTTGATGTCAACGGACGCCTGAAAGATACAGTGGAGGAAAAAACAGAAAGCTAACGAGTTACCTGAGTATTTGCAGCATAAAACTGTCATGGATATTTTGGATGCAATTTTTATAGTTCTAAGAAAAAAATACAATAGATACTATCAAGTGCGTGCTTATCAATAAATGCGACAATATATATGTAGGCTAGCTTTCATATATACGTACGGACAAACATAAACTTAGAATTATCTCAAGTTTCTACTAAAATCATATTCTATAGGGAAATTTTGGAGACAACAAATAAAGTTCCTTCCTTGAATTCTAACTTCACAGGAATTATACCTGGCAGAAACTTGTGCAATAGTTTGATAACTCAGATGATTTACTAACTGCTAATTACTATGTAGATATTTACTTTCTCTAATTTTCAGAATTCTTTGATTAATTTCTTTCCTATTGGTGCTTCTTCACAATAAAATGCAATATTACTATATTAGCAAAACAAAGCAGTCCAAGTTCACTAATCTGAACTTTCATGGTATGGAAGGTGGGAAAACGTAAACAAGGAATCCTCCAGATGTAATACGAATAAATGTGCAAGCTCACTAACCTGAAGTTGAGGGTAAGCACCCAACAACACATCAAGAGTTTGCAAGTGATACTCATCAGGGAAGACTTGAATTATACAATCCATCAAGTAGAACTGAGCCAACTCATCTTTGCAATTCACAACCTGTCCAAGATAATTGAGGAAAAGCAATCATATTTTCTGGTTAGAAAGCAAACCATGCCTTTGATTATCAGAAATAAAAACAATAGACCAGTTATACCTGCTCCAGTACTCTGGGAAGCACAACATCTTTGTACATATCTAGGTCAACACCCTCTATCTGACTGAGAACATGCAGATTCTTCCCAACCTAATAATATATCAAGGACAAAAAAGCAATAGAAGCCTTCTATAAGCATTTCATCGTGTATACAACCCCACTGCAGTGAAGCAAAATAGTTACAGGCTTCAGGTATTACAAGATCACGCAACTCGCTCCTTTCCTTTTCTCGTTTCTCCTTCTCCCGGGCAGGCCCCTGCAGACCAGAAAGCCCGACAGCAAGCCTCAACTCAGGGTCAGCTAAGAGTATGAAAGATTCACATGCATTACTACACCTGCATGACCAGAAATCATGCCCTCGTGATATATTTTACCCTCATGACGTGCAACTATTGAGACAACATGCATGTCTGAACACGAGTGTTGTAATGATGTGCTGACAATTCAACCAACCTGATGTTGCATCCGCACCCAAAGTTTGTTCATTTCAGTGAAATTTTGCAGTACAAATTCTACAGCATCTGCTACAGTATCCGCATCCCTGCATTTGTCAAATAAGGCATTCATACATCAAGCTCAATTTGAAATTGGTGCAGCTTTAAGATAATTGTCACTGCCCCATAACAAGGCAGACACCCAAGTCACAAAGTGGATCAGAAAAGGACAGCGGAAATCAAAAGATGAACAACAAAATCACATGTTAACAAAAAAGGAGGATCCTGTTCTAAAGACTCCATGAGTTGATATCATGCAACAACATTGCAAAACTGACGTGGGATAATAGTACTGTTGGTAGCCCTGATAGATAAATGGTGATACTCAGGGTGCCATCAATTATGTTCCAAATGTTCACTGCTACTGGCTCAGTTCATTGAAACTTCAAATCTAACTCAATTAAGAAACCTCACAGGAATAATCCTGCCGTGGAGGGCCAAAAATCTTGTTTTACTTACCCTTCGTACTCTGAACCAATATCTGGCAATTTATCCCTACTAACTTGAGAAAGATAACTTCTTAGAAAGAGTCCACGGACAGGGTGCTGAATGCCACGACACATCTCCACGAGATCCTTAAGAACATCCTTTGCGGGAGCTTCCTTGGACTTGATGTATACCGATCCTACTGTACAAAGGAGATACCTGATTGTGATCATAAAATTAACAGCTTATAAGTAAGAAGCATATAACCACCGCAAAAGCTCAAAACAATAAATGTTTCCTGTTAAAAATTAGTGATAACCATGAGGTTCAAAACCACCAAGTCATCAATGAGCAAAGTTACACAATTGATTTTGAAACAAGCCAAGAAATGTCCCCCACGAGTCGTGATGAACTGACGAACGTCAACATGATCGTGAATTGCTCAACATACAAACACAAGATAAAATAATTTACAATTACAATTTATAAGCAAGCTTAGCACCTAAACATTCAGGAATACTTTCCTATTATAAACGGTGTACAATAAAAAAAATAATATAAGAAGAAAAAACGGATTCCGCAACACTCTCACTCACAATCGAGGCAAAATGTTTCCGGCATGCTGGACGAGTTCATAAAGATCAATAATGGAGCAACCGCGACGAGTCTCTTCCTCGAAGAACATCTCAAGCTTCCGTAACTGATCAAAGGCGCGCATATCTAAAACACCGAATTCAGAGATAAAGAGATGCAAATTAACAATCACAAGGACAGAAACAGTTCGGTAGAGGATCCAACGGAAAACAAAAACAAAAACAAGGTAACCGCGGATCCGAGAGGAACGCACATAGTTCGTAGTACTTGTGAGGAGAAAGCTTGGAAGTCCTGAGCTCGGAGAGCATCTGAGCCGAATACTTCAAAGCGTCCCGGAGATTGTTAGAATCCTGCGACGAATCGAAATTGGATCGGAATGAATTAGGAATTCGGACAGCGAATCAGAATTAGCGTGATCATGCGTGGTGGAAGAAAAGGAAGATAGAGAGGTTAGGGTTTAACGGAGGAGTTACCAATGCACGGTGCATGTAGAAGGAGTTCTGCTGAAGACCGGCGATTCCGGCGGCCAGAAACTTCTCTTCATCTTCCGTTCCGTCTAACATCATTCTCTCTCCGTGTAACTTCGCGTTGATTCCTCTTCCTAACTACCGGTCCAACCGAACTTGTTTTCTTCTTCCTGCTGCTCTCTGCTTGGGATTTACGTTCACAATGGAGAATATGCCTCCTCTTAACTTCCCCCTATTCCGATTTCACCCTCACTACCTATGCTTTCACTCACCAATCTACAACTTTCTCAAACATTTTTTATTTTTATCTACCAAAAAATAATGGTCAAAGAACCCAAAAAACTTATTCTTCTTTTCTTTACTCGTGTTTACCAAAATAAATAATTATATATTTTTTTAATTCCGACATCTTCAAAATGGTTCTTACAAAGTAATCTGCCTTTTCGAAATATATTTTATTACAGTTTTTTTTATTCAAATGTCAAAAATTTGCAACAATAATTCATATACTCTGCAGAACCATGAGTTATTTTTTAGAGTCTATTACAGTTTAACTTGTTGATAGTCAAATTCCTATTTATGAATAAAATAGTCTAAAATATTATCCTATTAAAATTTAAATACAAATTAGGATCAAACATAATGTGTGCTTTATTTACCCTATCTTTACTTGTCATTATTGTCTTTGTAATACGTTTAATTTTGTATGTTTAACTGAAAAATGTTTTATATAAAAAAAAAGGCTGAAAACGTTACTCTAACTTTTTTCCATATTAATCTCAAAACTATTTTTTAGTAAGGTTATACTAATATCATGTATAACAATTAAATTTAAATTATTATTAAAAAATTAATTACATCAATAAAAAAATATATAAAAATAACTTATGGTGTTTATGTTTTAGGATGCGGTCTAGTTAACTTTTATACAAATATAATTTTAATATATATATATATATATATATATATATATATAGAGAGAGAGAGAGAGAGATTGAGAGTGATGGACAAAGGGAAGAGAAGCAGAGGTTGAATAATTTTTTGGTTTCACATAAATATATGAATTTTCCTTATAGTCCTCAAAATGCAAAAATTCATTTTAATTATTTGATATTTTTTTATTTTAGTCTCTATTGTTTATTAACATATGTGAATTGATGAGCTGTTCTTTACGTATACAGCCACGATGGAAAAGAACTGGTATGAATTTTTTTTGGTCGTCGATAAATTTTTACATCTTTTTTGTTTTCAAATTTTTTCTCATTTTGTTTTTTCATAAAAATTTATTTATATTTTGGTCAATTGTTTATTCTCATTGATTAAGTGATGATTATATTGTTGATTAAGTAGAACTTACACGTGTAAGAAAAACAAAATTAATAATATGATGTGAACGATATTCTCTCTCTTTAGTTAAGGTTTATCTTTTTTTCGCATATGTCCTATTTGACAAAATTTAAAGAAAATGAAGAATTGTAAAATAAATTTTATACTTTTCAACATTCATCATCTTTTTTTTTCACTGTTGAATAACGAAAATTATAAAAAATTATGATATGTAGTTTTAATAAAAGATAAAATGACATTGTTTTCATCATATTAATTATTTTTAAACCAAATTAAATATAATCATCCTATTTAACTCACACTGTCATTTAGTGGATATTTCATTACTTAAAAAACATCAATAAATTATAGATTAAAAAAAGTTTTATGAAAACACCAAAAGCAATAAAAAAAATACATTTTTCACAAAAAGAAAAGTTTTATGAAAAAACCAAAAAAAAAAAAAAAATTGTACGTTGCGATTCTAATTAGTCAATCATATCACTTAATGAATGTTAATAATAAGAACCAGAATAGAAATATAAATCTTATTAAGACCAACATAAAAAAAAAGTATTGGAAATTATATGCAAAATTTATAAATTTAAGAAGGTTGAAAATGTTATTAAGTCATATATATATATATATATATATATATATATATAATTATATATAATTATATTCATTTAAATTTATATTAGACTGTTTTTTAATTAATGGAGATAAAAAGCAAGAGAATATAAATAGTTATCCATGATAAGGAATGAGTCAACTTAGGGAGAGGGACGATCATTCTATGTGCAAAATTCAAGACATGATTCACTTTCAAGTAGGTTAGTGTTTATATGTTTGCTGATCATTTAATTTTGTTAGACCAAGTTCCAAAATTATACCTTCCCTACATCAAAAACACAATCTTAAAATAGATCGTTCAATGAACCTAACAAATAAAAAAACATCCCCCAAAAAATTTTTAATCAATTTTAGTTTTACTTCTTAATTTTGAATTTTTTTATTCTTTTCTTATTTTAATTTGTTTCTTTTATTATCTTTTTTTAAATCATCATCATTGATTCACAGGAAAAATAAATAAACGAGTACGAAAAAAATCCTTTTATATTTAATTTTTGTGAGACAAAGTTATGAGCTAACACAGAATATCTCTCATGCAAACAAAGAAGATATATTGAATTAATTAATCAATTTCTTAGTTTTTTTATTTTTATTTTTTGCGGTGAGCAAGCCTAATTGATTATGGAGTCATGTTTCACATTTAGTCAACTGTCTAAGTTCTAACAATTAATGTTGATAGAAAATTTGACTGAGACTCAATATCACAATATAGAAATAAATAGATATTGATAATAAAAAAAAAAAAAGGTTATTTAAGCACCAAAAATGTGCATTATAAGTAGCTTGCAGCATAGCACCAAGCTCAAACTATCCACTAACAAAAATCATTAGGTAATGTGTTAAAGGAAAAACATCATAGAAACATGAAGTTTCTCTTCCAAAACCTTCTTTCTTGTTTGCCTTTAATCCTTCTTTGCTCTTTTGCCATTGTTACTCAACAAACCAGTGTTGTGAGTTTTCCAAACAATGAAACTGTCCCTGCAGTTATTGTGTTTGGAGACTCTATAGTAGATACAGGTAACAACAACTACATCAACACCATATTCACATGCAATTTTCAACCATATGGTAAAGATTTTGAAGGAGGGAATCAACCAACGGGGAGGTTCAGCAATGGTATAATCCCATCAGACATCATTGGTATGAAAATCCTTGCTCTTTCACTATATGTTACCATAGATAATGAGCATAACATGAATACTTCCTTTTATATTCATTTTTTGACATATTTCCTTTGCCTTCTTCTAGCTGCAAAATTTGGAGTGAAAAAGATTTTGCCAGCTTATCTTGATCCAAAACTACAACCTCAAGATCTCCTCACAGGAGTAAGCTTTGCATCTGGTGGTTCTGGATATGATCCTTTAACTTCTAAACTAGCGGTAAATAACCCTAAAACCTTATATACTCATACATTTTCATTAATCATGTCTTAAAACTAACATGAACTTTCTTTGCCATCAAAAGTCTGTGCTATCATTGGCAGATCAATTGGACAAGTTTAGGGAATACAAAAGCAAGATAGAGAAAATAGTTGGAGAAGATAGAACAGCAACAATAATGTCAAAAGGCATATTCATATTGTGCACAGGAAGTAATGACATTGCCAATACTTACTCTCTATCACCAATTAGGCGAGCACATTATGACATTTCTGCATACACCGACTTCATGACTTCACAAGCCACAAACTTCTTGCAGGTATGAAAAAACCAAAGAAAGAAGTTAGAAAACTAGCATATTTCTTTGCATGTGTTCACTTTCCTGTAGCATTTGAACCTAACCGACTTTAACATGCTAAGCTATGCTCTAAGTGATCATTTTCAGACATAAGCAAATTGTCAAAATAAGTTAGAACAACATGGTTGACGAATGACACTGTCATTAGGCATTAGTCGCTGTTTGTGGTCGGCAATTGTACTTTTTTGTCAAAAGGTTGCTAAACGAACAATTGGGTCAAAGTAGAAGTGTATATGTATCAAACATTTGTGTATGAATGTGTCTATATGTGCCCCCACATCCATGTGAACCACATGCCCAAATGAACAACTTGGTTTACGCCGTTTCTTACAACTCAGTTCATATTCATGTACATGTTTTGCGTTTGCATGAAAAAATATTAATATTTTAAAGTGAATTGAACTCAGGAACTTTATGGACTTGGAGCTAGAAGGATTGGAGTAATTGGTTTACCAGCTCTAGGGTGTGTGCCTTCACAGAGAACTTTTCGAGGAGGCTTACTGAGAAACTGTTCATATTCTGAGAACCGAGCAGCAATGCTCTTCAATACAAAACTCTCATCACAAATAGATGCACTTAATAAAAAATTTTCAGAAGCTAGACATGTCTACCTTGATATTTACAATCCTTTACTCAATATGATTCAAAATCCTGCTGCATATGGTAATGAGAAGATACATATGTATTAATATTTTCTATAAGTAATTAACATATTTAGATTATTTACGTCAATTTTTTCATGCTGATGTTGCATGGTATGTGTTTACATTTTCATTTGATTGATTCATTGTTTATGGTATTAGGTTTTGAAGTTGCAAACAAAGGATGTTGTGGCACAGGAAATATTGAAGCTGGCATACTCTGCAACAGTTTAACCCTACACATATGTTCAAATACCAAAAGCTACATTTTTTGGGACAGTTTTCATCCTACCCAAGAGGCATATAATGTGTTATGTTCTCTGGTGATTGACAACAAAATCAAGGACTTCTTCTGAAAACACTTTGGTCTCATTTTTCTTTTAATTATTCTCATTCTTGAATGCTTAGTTTTAATCAAATTTTATTATTTACAGTTTTTCTTTTCTTGCTCACGTGTGGTTTGTAATTTGGTTGCATGAAGAATGTTATACAAAACCTCATGAGAATTGGTTCCATTTTGTTAAGAAAAATATTTAGTTATTGTTTATTATTTGATGGGACAGTATTTTTATTCAAACCTTTGGCATCTTTAATGTTATGAGCAACTTGTAGAATTCACTAGTATTTTTTACACAGTGGAGTGGAATTTAATGAGATCACTAATAAAAAGTAGTTTCTGTACCATATAAAAAATTAATAATATTGTATATCATATTTGAATTTCAATAATAATAATAATTAAAGTCATCAAGAGTTCAAAACACGCCAAAAAATTGGAAGCAGTAGTATGAATTACTATTTGATGTAATGTAATATATTGTAGTGAGCTTGTAAATAATTCAACTAATAAATTACCTGTATAAGAAAATAATTAAATAATTATATAATAGTTATAATAAATAAATAATTAATCTTTCCAAAATAATTTCAATAAGCACCTCAATTTCTTTCATTCTGCTGATAAGCAGGCTAATTAAAATTAGAAGGTTCTGTCCAAGAGAGAGAAATTTAAACATGCTGCTAAACATGAATTTCAAACCCATTAAGGAGACTTTGAGTTAGAGCTAATTTTGTTAAAAATTATTTATTGTCCATTAACGGAAGTTTTTTAGCCAAAAAAACTCTAATGACTCTCTTTTGAATTTTAATAATAAAACTACATATTCTTTAAAAAAAAAAAAAGCATTTCATTGTAAAATAAACCAAACCACATATAAAGTTATACTAATACAATTTTATAAAATATTACACTTATACTAACTTATAATGAAATGATTTCTTTAAAACTTATTATCCTATTTTACTTTATTTATCCCTGCAATTAAGAAAGATGAATTTAACTTTAACTTAATGTCGTAAAAACAACTCAGTACATTATAATTTGCTAATATTTACATATTTGCAGTTGAAATGAAATTTTTAACATTTACAAATATATATTTATTCAAATATTACTTAATATATTCGTAAAAAAGCATTTTTATTATAATTTATTTTTATTTGCTTTTTGTAAAATTTGATAAAACAATCCATATATATTATATAGTTAGAAGTGGTTGTATTTGTTGTAAAAAATTACATTTTACAAAAACTTCATTACAATAATTAGTATAATTTACATTAGTGTAGTTTGATTCGTTTTTATGTAATTTATACTACCAATTATATATATGTGGTACTAAATAAAAGAATGTTATGAGATTTATTATTATTATTATTATTATTATTATTATATATAAATCAACTGTATTGGGAATTATAATTGACTATCGTATTAAAATATATATAACTATTAAATAAAATACTTTACTAGTTACTTTTAATCAGTTGCTAATTATATTAAGAAATCACTTGGTAGTTGATTGTAAATATATAAAAAAAAAAAAAAAAAAAAAAAAAAAAAAAAAAAAAAAAAAAAAAAAAAAAAAAAAAAAATTTTTATAA
>Ga0099825_1000221_pt1 | contig 51486 bp, 28 predicted proteins | sample SiratroredBW_FD_76838 | JGI IMG/M metagenome (GOLD analysis project Ga0099825, IMG submission 76838) | Root nodule microbial communities of legume samples collected from California, USA - Siratro red BW | ecosystem: Host-associated > Plants > Roots > Nodule | place: USA: California | collected...
ATGCATCAATTTATGTGTGTGCAGAAAAGATATATAATCACCTGTTGCAATGTATTCTGGAGCAGCATAGCCATATGTTCCTATGATCCTCGTAGTCACGTGTGAATCTCCCGCAGAAGGGCCCAATTTCGCCAAACCAAAATCTGATATTTTGGCGTTGAAATCCTGCAACCACAAACCTTTCTTTTACTTTTCTTCGTATCATTTCTTTGTATAATTAAGTTTTCGAGAACTTTATCTTTTTATAACATTTGTTTTAAATTGTTTATTGTATTAACAAAATATTCATAATACTTTAATATTGTATCTATCAATAAACAATGGATGTTAACTAATTTGTTAGACTGTCTTTTTCACAATTATATATAGAGAAGACGAGTCAAAAGTAGAAAATTCATTAGTCAATTAAATGTAAATTGATATATATATATATATATATATATAATTTTACCGAGTAATTAATATAAGTTGTGGATGCATTTAATATCATTGATTAAATACATTCCTTAATTTTTGTGTAGTTAAAGAAGTCCCGTGTGTCAAATTAATAATAATATAAATTATAAAGAATATAAAACATAGATGTAAATTTTAAATGTTTGTTTGTGTTTTTCATTAGAGATATAGTTCTTACGTAATAAAAAGTTTGCTTTAATGGATTTAAAGAACGATATCAAAGTCGATAAAAGGCAAACATGGAAAGAAACTAAAATGAATGAATAAGGAAAGGTGGTGGTGATGGTTGTGAGGTCATGTACGAGAAATATTTGTCTGTATATAAAAAAAAATAACCCACAACATGTCAGAAATTTTGTTGCTTTAAGAAAAATATTGTGCCCGTAATTTTTATGAGAAAAATTTAATGACATTTTATTACATATTATATTAAATTAACCTAATTAAAGTTATCAAATGATTTTTGTTCAATGGGATTGAGTTAATTATACCCTATGGAAAATAAAGTCTTACATTTTGAGATGCAACTTTATAGCAAAGTTTAGTTAATAAAATAACTTGTATCCAAATTCATAAACTTACCATATAACCCAACAAAACTTAGAGACTGGTGCACGTAAATCTCTAACGCGATTAATAGTTACTTACACATCATCTTTAACGTGATTATCTTAAACCGGAATCTTAAATATATATAATTTCATTTCTCATTATAAGGGAAAAGGTAGAATTAATATAATAAAAGAGAGGAATAGCAAACCTCATCAAGTAGTATATTGGAGGCTTTGAAATCTCTGTATATGATTTTCTTCTCTGAGGTGTGCAAGTAAGCCAAGCCCCGAGCTGCACCAATAGCTATTTTGAGCCGAGTGTCCCAAGACAATGGTACTGTGTTGTTATTTCCTATTGCGAACAAAGAAAATGAACTAAACTCAAATAAATTCCATGGTGAACAAATATGTATTAAATTTAACATATTTAAAGTTCATACTCCAAAATAGATGAGTCTCCAAGCTTCCCTTTGGCATGAATTCATACACAAGGAGAAACTCCACATCGTCACAGCAGTAGCCCAAAAGTTTGACCAGGTTTGGGTGAGAAACTGTTCCTAAAAAAGTGATTTCTGACTGCATTATATAACCAGAGCCAGATCTTACAATGTCAGATATCGGGGTTGGTTGGAATCTTGCAAGAAGTACGATAGTGTTTGAAGTGATAGTTTCATTACAAGAAATCATTCGATCAAGCATACATTAAACCCCTCGTACTTATTTTCTTGTGTTTTCTTCATATTTGCTTAATTAATAATAAAAAATAAGATAGAAAATGCTATCATCTATAAAAATACCACTGAAGTATCAGTTTTCAATTAAATAAATATGAATTTAAGATAAAATTATTAACAGTTTTAACTAAGATTTGTAGTTGATCTGGTTGAAAGGGAAGTTTCCTTATTGTGAAGGGTTGACTTTTGGGTATGGTATCGTTATCCTAAGAATGAGAGTGAGGAACATGAGTCCTTCATTCACGCCAAGACCAAGTTCAAGTTTTCATGTACCAAACTACATACCTCATCATTTTTCTTTCACCAGATTTTCCAGTCAAGATATTTTGTTTACCCTCTTATTATCTACAAAAACATGAATGTCGACTCGGTAACAAAACAAGGTCTTTTAATTACTTTCACTTTCTTCCCAACTTAACTTTTCTCATTTTCTTTCTTTATCGGTTCATTGATTGATATAAAATTCTAAAATAGCAGGCATCTAATCTTATAACTAAGAGCATTTAAACCGCTGTATAAAAACTAATGTTACAGACAATTTACTAAGGTTTTTGTTTGCCAAACTTTGTTTAAGAGATGAAAAAGGTGGAAACTAACCTGCCATTCCCGAAGACCCTGCATGCTTTCTGGATTCAACTTTTTGATAGCTACCATGATTCCAGAACCAGGTTTGGTTGGTGTCAGAGTTTTCTCATGCAACCATCCTTTGTAAACTTTCCCGAAGCCTCCTTCTCCGAGCAATGCATCCGATTTGAAACCCTTCGTAGCAGCTTTCAGCTCCGCGAAACTAAACTCCTTCAAGCTCCTCATTCCCACACTCGAACAAACAATGCTACTGCTATTACTGTTACTGTTACCACTGCTTCCGACAACTCCAGACTCCTCCGAAACTTCTCGCTTTCCTTCCACGCTCCCCAGCAAGTCCTTACTCCCAGGCGCTGAACCTGAATCATGCCAACAACCGTGCTTTTTGTTTCTTTCTTGGTATATATACAAAAAAAAATAGTATATTATAGATATTATTGGATATAATGAGAAGAAAAAAAATTGAGAACCTAATTGAGGGGATGTGGAGTCGGGTGATTGTCGGCGAGCGGGGGAAGCAAAACAGACACCCATGTTTAATGAATAAAAAACGAAGAACGAACGATGGAGGATTAGGAAGAGAGATGAAGAAGAAGAAGCAGCAGTGACAGGTACATAACATCAACATCGAAGATAATAGTGAGTTGACATATTTATATTCACCTTTGCCGTGTTGGGCACGCGTTATCTCAACCTTTTACACACGCGCCCCTTTCCAAAATCTGTTTTTCAAAAGCATTTATGTGACCCGGTTAAATAATACATACACGCCCTTAATTTTTATTATATTTAATACTTTAATACAATTTTGTATATTATTTCATTATTACTATGATTTGTTATTTTTTTTGTCAGAATAAATGTAATATTTTTATTTATGAATATATAGATCATATTTTTATGTTACAAGTGTTATATTACGATATTATGCTTCCATGCAATCATTTGATATATTGAATGATAAAAATATTTAATCCTCCTTTTAAATCACATTCTATTATCTTTTTTATTACTATAAAACACATTTAATCTGTACACAGTGATGGTATGCAGTTTACACAGAAAATTTGATAACAACTTAAGGAACGACCATTGACTTGTATATCTCTGTGTCTGATTTCGATTTATATTCCTATTTTCAGAAAACCTTTGCCTCAACTTGCATGCATATGCTTCCAACTTGCAAAAATCAAGAACATGTCACAAAACAACACAACTAGAAATTTCTAAGATATATGTAAATTCATTATGTGGTCTTAATTTTGCTGTTCTTTATCAGTTTTGGTCTTGGTATTTCAAATGAGGGGGGACTGAATTCATTTGAGGATAGAGAAATGAGAAAGAAATTGAATGTGTATTACGACAAATTAAAAATGGCACTCTTAAATTATATCTAATAATTTAACTAATTGTTTGAGTTATGCTCTATTTGTTATGTTGTTTAGAATATGGTTCTTCTGAAATAGTTTATTCCCTATGACTCTTAATTATCTAAATGTTTATCATAAGAGTCTATATTAGAAAAACATCCATTGTCGGTTTAAATTAATAAATAGAAAACTTTATTTGATGATTTTACGATAAAACTTACTTTTAAATTCATATAAAATAATTTTTAATACTTACGAATTCGCATTCGGATGCATATAGTATATTGTTATGTGGTTCAAAGAATAACTTCCTATTAAATTGGTTCTAGTGATAATCAATGTATTAAGTGTTAACTTATTTATGAAACTTTATCATATTTACTTTTACATTTTTTTAATTCATGTCACATTAATAATGTAAAATCTTGTTTTTACACTAGTAAAAACTATAGAAATTGTAATTAAGGTGAGCCAAAATAATCTATCTTACATAAATAAAGTAACTTATTATAGACTAATAGATAACATACTTACAAAACTTGAAAATAAAATATTAAACATATTTTTATTTATGAGAAAATTTATTTCTTCTGGTTTGATTTAAAAAAGAAATAGATATTCTTATATAAATTTCTTAAAGCACAAATAGGTGTAATGTTTTTCTCAATTTTGGTTTCTTTAATTGGAGAGACTAGTCTTTTTTTTAAAAAAATAATTAAGTCAATATATTTTGAAAAAGTTTTTTATTTATATATATATATATATATATATATATATATATATTTATTGATTTAATCTGTTGTTATTTATGGATATAATTTTTTAAAAGTGTATTGTCCTAGTGATGTTATTGTCTTTTATAAGTGTATGATGAGAATATCCATAATATATATATATTATATGATAAATATTTTTAAACCTTGTATGTAATAATGTTGCATATAGTAGGGAAAGTACTAAAATTATAGTATACTATTTTATTTTTCTATATATTATGTATGTATCATTTTAGAAACTTTGATGTTTCGTTATGGTGAAATATATTATAGTAATATATATTACTTTTATACCTAATTAAGTTAGAATTTGTGGGTGTTACACACTTTAAGTTATTTTCGATGAATAATTGGTTGTGGAGGTTATTTTCTTAATTCGTACAGTTTGTTTTTTTCTTTGGAGAGTCGCCTGTTATTTGGTATGTCGAATATTGAGTGTCAGACTTCAATGTGAGGCTCCTATGGGAAGGAAAGACACCTGCAAAAAGACGTTCCGATGTCAAAATTAGTATCTGGATATCGGACCAATTATCTTGGAGTTCGAAATCGTATGACTTTGATATTTGTAGAAGTCAAAATTTGTACGGACATGCTATGATAAGTCGAGATCCCTAACTGTGGCAACTTTTTGCAAACCGCTGGTGTCAGCATTTATTGGCTGAGCTGACATTTGTACAAAGTGATATTAGACGGTTACTATGCGGGCTTGGGCGATTACTACTCAATTTATACAGCATAGTTTATACTGCATAATGATCGTCCATACCGATACAGTTTTCTTTAATAATTATAAATATCAGTTAATTTTCCTTGATTTTTTCTAAATATTGTGTTAAATAAGTAAAAATAATATATAAATCCCTAAAAATTAAGATAGCATATTATAACTACTATAAAATATATTTTTTCCCTCACGTGGAAGGCACCGGTTACACACCAATCAGGGAGATCTCTCGTGTAATTCGTTCAAAAAGATAAAACAAGCACTTCAATAATTTTTGTCTTTACAACTTAGTGTTATTCTTTTTAGTATGTATAAAAGAGACTCTATTTTCATTCTTGTAAATTTGGAATGGATCATTCCTTTATCTATAGTGTTAAATCATCGAAGAAAGAACTAATTATAAATTCAATTATATTACCATATCATATATTTACTTTGACAACATCATGATCGTTTATATTTATGTCTATAAACATCATGTTACACATCAAAGGTGTTATGCTATTGTCTTTGACCAGATACCTTGGAAGTCATCATATCAAACAGTAAAGATGGCATGTCGTCATGTTATGTCAGTAATAATAATAATAATAATATGTCATCATGTGGCACTAATCATATTTTACAAGACAAAAAATTATTTGTCGATCTGTATCTTTTTGTCTTATTTAATTTCAATAAAGGAGAAGGAATTTGAACTGAGAAAATTATAAAAAAAAAAAACATTCTTTTGAATTAAAAGTCAAAAATTGCTAAATTAGAATAAAAAAATAGCTGCACCCCATACACTACAAGCAGCTAACTTCAGCGACAGTTTCTTTTTTTATTATTACTTTTACCAAAATAAATCAAATAAAATAACACACTTTATTTCTCAACTTAGTTTCATTTACAGTGTAAATTTAGAATTCTCCTTTTGAGCTGAATTCTCAACCGTGAATAATATTTTTAATTTCAAGAAATAGGTTAGAATTTCACCTTTGATTTTTTTTTTTTTTGCTTTTACAATTTTCTTAAAAAAGGAAAGAAGAAAAATTTTAAAATAAAAAATTATAATAAATAAAATTAATTAAAATTAATTAATTAAAATATTGAGATTAATTTTAATTTGGCATGGGAGAAAAAAATTCAGTATAAATAAACTTTAGAAAAAATTGAGTATAATCCTACTTTGATTTTGTAATATATGTGAGAATTAAAAATTATTATTTTAATAATTTGCACAACAATTGAATGAAAGATAAAAGAAAATATAAAATTTTATGTCATTATTATTATAACATTAACATATTATTATGATGAATTAAATCATTTAACAATTTTATTATAATGAATTGAAAAATTATAATTTAAAAAATGGTATAACATCAATTAATGCAATGCTAGTTAAAATTTAGGATTAATTTTAAAATTGAAGGTTTATAAAATATTTGAATATTTTTAACTTTAAATATCATTTTAAAGAAAATTTTAAAAATTAAAATATTTCATCATCAATTAGTTGAGATTTTATTACAAAACAATTTTGCTTCAATGACAAACTCAAATTGTCAATCCTAAATTGTCTTTTAGCACAGAAAAATCATCATTGATAAGAATTTGACACTACCCGAAGGAGGAAGTTAACAAGAAATATGGTATTCCGCGGAATTAAACATAGACTCAAATAGCGTGTTTTGTCTCACTATATTTGTTTATTCCTCCATCTAAGTCACCGTCCAGGAAACAAATTGCTCTATAATTTGTAACCAATAACACATCAAGTTAGTGGACAGAGACACATCACATACGACACACCGAAGCAAAACATTATCTTAAGTTTGAATTTAAGGAGTGATGGAATATAAGAAGCATGCGCATGCACATATCACATAGCTTCGAGGAAATTAAGAGTGTCATCATTCAACCAACTAATTGAAATAGAATCTTCCCAAGAGCTTTTTCACCTTATACATCACCTAACACCTGAATGCTTTATTCAAAGTGCTTTTAACCCAAAACAACTCTTTAGTTGCTTGTTTTCCAAAACTACTTAAGTATGATCCACGTTCATCAACTTGTATTCCTTTCCGGGTCAATGTTATAGTAATAAATCTCATAATTATACAATTAGAAGCAACGATTAAGAGGGAGGAAAAGGAAAGGGAATTGAGCACTATAGAGGTTGTAAGTTTCCTTTGGATGTTCCAATCCATATATAAGTCAAAAGTAAATCTGAGGGTCAAAATGCCCTGTTAGAGGCTGTGTATACGTTTCAACTTTCATGTCATTCTGCAACGTCCAAACTATGGTTTCTGTTATGTTGTGTTGGATACTGTGGAATTCTGTTTTCCAACAGCTCTAGCTCTGTGTCTTCTTTTGAAAACATCTTGCCGGAATCTCTTGGTCTCACTTTGGATGTCCATGAAGGGTTTCTTCTCTATGTTTTCCTTTTCACTCACTAACATCTTTTGTCTCTTGGCCACTGCCATTGCTGCTTCTATGTCGTCCAATTCTTGGTTCTTTGCCTCTTCCTGCATGTGTCCCACATTTTGTAAATCAGTCAGTGTTACCTAAATAGAAACCATCTTTTTATTATGTGCTTGTTGGAGTATAGAACCAAAGATTACAACGTCCACAAAATCGAAGTATTTTCAAACAAAATCCACTTTAAGCTTGGTAAAAGGGAAGCACAAAAGTAAATAAAATAGAACGATTTGTAGACCCATGGGAACATAAAACTAATCAACAAAATTAGGCGCTAATGTCAAAGTTCATCTATCTTTCCAAAACTATACATATAATACTTAATTTTAAATGAATATTAATGAAACTGCAAGAGAGAACTCAACATATTGGATGTACTAGGTTTGACAAAAGGAATAAGAAAATTATGCACAATAATGCGTCAAACTGCACTTCAAAATGCTTCACCCATTCCATGTCTTCAAAATGTGAAAACTAAATTAAATTATTTTAGCTATCATGAACTGTAAGTTCAGGAATTCAACCATGTTGGCTACCAATCTCCACTCCCTCATTATAATAATATTAGTCAGAAAGGAAGGTCGCATGTTGGTTACAGCTAACAAATAAGTCACCACGCATTTTCTTGGCGGCATATTTCAAATATAATCTTAGTTCAACAGGTAGGTTGCATGCACTTCAACCAAATTGCATGTTAAAAGAAATAAATTTTAGTTCCAGTGGTGACAGTAAAAGGATAAAAATAGTTCTTGAAATGAGTAAACAGTGACAATAGTGTTAAAAATCATCAAATTAAAAAGGCTTAGAAAGAAGGACCTGAAGATCATGAATGAGACTGTCCAGTGACTTGATCTTCCTATGAGGCCAGCGGGGAATCCCAAATTCTCTGCACTTTCTCTTGAGAACAGTGAGTCCAACATTTAGATTTTTTGATGCTTCTACTATAGGCATACCAAAGTACTGAACCAAATCTGATAAGGAAATTTTTGCTACAAGGTCACTGGGTGCTCTCTTTTTTTTCCCTAGCAAACCTGCAAACTCACTCCTTATCTGTTAGATATAAACAATATGCATGGCTTATTAACTCAACACTAGGAAGGGAGGAGAATTTATGTACAGGATAGAAATTTTTTTCTTTTTGGGTCCAAGAGTAAGACTATCCAAGAACAAATGTTTACTCCAACTAAACCTAGTCAAGCTCAGTGATTTCATTTAAGGAGGTGAAGCAAATGTCACTTTGCAACGTATGTATAGTATCCAAAATTCCTTTTTAATAGATGAAGTGTATACAGCAAATAAGACTGAGCTGCTGGAACAAAGGGAATGCCATCAAGATTGGGAGCAACATGGTATACAGGATTCAAGTTAGTAATATCAATCCTTCAAAAGAGAGAAACATCAGAAGTTTTAAAACCTAAAATATTACACTCCATTAGTACAGTCATCAAAGAAGATTAATATATTTGATTAGCAATTCAGAACTGTAGATTTAAGTTACAACTTACAACAATATAGTCATGACAGTAAAAACTTTCATCAAGCGAATTTAAAGATTGAATATGTCCATATAGTAGCAAAGCTGAAGAATAAACTGCGAGAGTATTGACTCTGAACCTGGTGAGCTTTCAAGATCTGTCTCATTGTCCAGTAACTTAGACTCGTCTTCTTCATAAGGAAGATAATTGAGATCCTGATCAAGAACGGGAAAGACTTTTTCTAATGGTTGGAAATTGTTGTTTTTTCCTTGACATTCTTCCCCTGTAGAGTCTAGAGTTTTATCTTTGTCTCCCTCATTCCTGTTCAACTTGTATATCATGTGGAGATCACGGAGCAAGTTTGGAATCATCTTAAGCTTTGGGTTTCTGAAAAATCAAAATGAATAATAAGATTGAGAGTTAGATAAATGATAATTTACTCTGTAGAAGTACTCAAAAACAAGATGGATAAGCTTAGAAAATTTTAAATTTGTAAATGTGGTGCCACAGTTGTGTAGAGAGATATTTTGGAGTCATACAGTTGTCAAGGTTTTAATCACCCAAAGTTTATGATACAGTGAAATAGTGAATTCAAGATAAGGCTATTAAGAATATAGGCATGTCATACCAAACATAATAACAGTGCTAAAAAAATACATGCACAATTATGCATGCAATTTGCAGAACATGAAGAAAATGAAATAAATGAGATTTAAAATCCTGTAAAGGAAAAGATAACAACCAGGATAAAATATAGATATTTGGACATTCATAGAAGAAAAAGAGGATATAAGTTTTAGGGTATTTTAGAGAGAAGAAAGAAGGTGAGGAGAGTTAAAATAAGAAGTCATCTGCTCCTAGAAATTGAAGGTACTAAAGTATACCTTCCCCTCAAATTCATATTATAAAGAAAGTTATGCAAAATACCATTTTTTCTAATAACATACAGTACATGTTTTGGTATCGCCTTGTCCCCTTTAATTTGGAGGGTAAAAAATCAACTTTTTGTGAGGGGAAAGGAGATTGAAGAGAAATTGGTCTACCCTATTCCATTCCTTTTCTTTATAATTTAAATAAAATGCAAAGCATATATTCAAGTATTTTAGCTTCATACATAAAGTATCAACTTTATTCTTGATTCCCTTTCCTCCTCAAAGTGTAAACAAGGCAGTATTAGTTATTCTTTTATGTCCCGGTAAACCCAATTATATAACTATAATATTGCTAAAGGAAAGATGAATCTGAATGCCATTTACAAAATGGTTAAGTGAACATATTACATTGTCTTAGTACAGGAAGACAACAAAATGTTACTGATAAAGGGAAGAAAATTCTACAAGAAGATCTGTGCATGCATCTTCAATTTTTGGGTGTTTGAGGGAAAGGATGTCCCTAGTTTTCAACTTAAAACACATCCACTTTTTCTTTTCAGTAAAAGCAAACATCAGTTGCTTCATCCAAAGATGCTGTCACTCACTAAACTTTGCTTATTCTAGTCTGAAGCATTAGATTTGTTCTGTTTGTTATGTATCTACCAGTAAAATAGCATTATTTTGCCGTTCCCACTAAAAACTTCCACAACACCTTAACATCATTTGTTAAGTCTCATACTTCTCTATATTATTTCCCTGTATCTCTTTTTGTTGTGAGAATTATAAGTGAAAATATCATCACTCATAGGGACTATAAAAGTTAAGGGAATATATTTTCTAGATTTAATATCATTCCCCTTCCTGCTATTCCAACTTTTCCTGCTCTAGAATAATCAGTGACTTACTGCCATATACATACATAAAGAAATTTTGGGACACTACTAGATTTTTCTACTCCAATAAACTGGACTTGTAAATGAGAGTGGATCTTCAAAGAAAGGGTTATGTCAAGAGAAGGAAGAAAACTGTTATATGCCAAAGGCGTTTAATACCTTTCATTAGTGAAGAGAACATCTAGTGTTCTCTAGGAAAAACAGAGAATCCACATCCCTATCCTTTATAAATTATAAGTTTACAACCCAAAAGTAGACTTCCGTTAAAATGTATGTACAATCCTATTTGCACACATTACAAAATTTTGAGTCTCTATTTTAAATGTGATTGATTTAAGGTGGGGAAATCCTTTGACGCCTCTAAGAAATTAGTACATAATCATATATTCAAAAGGGACCATTCCGATTCACTAGAACATCTAGTGTTCTCTAATTCAAAGGACCAAACACGGCTAGTATGTAGGACTAAGGCAAGGCTTTAAACTGCAATTAAGGGTTACAGTTTTGTCGGGAATCCTTGATGCGACAAAAATCGGCAACACCACCTGCAATTGTGATCACAAACAATCGATCCAATACTTGCCGATTTCAGCCACAGACTGTTTTTCAAAACCTTGGGAGCAATGTCAAATTGCTGAATGCTAACGCAATCTGCCCATTAGGCCGCAATTTTGATCAAAACAACTCATAAAATAGCCAATTTCTGCTGCACACCCTCTTCAAAACCTAGGGATTAATGCCAAATTGCAGACAAATATGACATGCAGCCCGAATTGCGACCACATTCACTCCAAAACTTGCTTATTTCTGCTTCAGACCTTTTTCTGACTAATGTCAAAGACAAAAATACGGGCTAAGAAGATATACCTTGAGACCAACAAGAGCGGAGGAATGCGGCAAAATTGAGGAGTATGATCGGCATGAAACGCTAAGGTACAAAGCCACACTCCATTCTTGTACCCTTCGCACACTGCAGAAACATGAGATTTCACCAATCTAAGAATTGGGGTAGCCTGCATTTCCCCATAAGAGCCACAGTCCGAAAACACAAACTCCCTCTCAACTATCCTTTCCTCTCCATCCCCTTGCCGGTACACATGCAAGCTCCTCATCAACTCTGCAACCCACACACCCCACAACGAAAATAGACAAATCAATAACGAAATTCCACCACCCCACAAAGAAAAATCATTTCTTTCATTAAAAAACCAAACATGTGATGAAAATAACAAGTAAAGCAAAATCTGGGTCAAGAGATGCTTGGTGATATGACCTGGTTGGAGGGTGTTGTTGAAGACTAGTAGGTTGGTGAGAAAAGTGGTATTGTTGGTGTGTGAGGAATCCATGAAGAGATGGAAGATGGCATGAGAATGTGAAATGAGTAATGGGTAGGAAGAAGCATGAAGCGTGGACTAATAGAAGGAGGCAAAAACCAGCTTTTAAGTGCAAGGTTGCATGATCTTCCTCTTTTTTCGTCCGTTTGATCAGTTTAGAACCATGCCAAGCTAAAATAAGGTACTTTTTTCTCTTCAGTCTTTTTCTTTTGTCACTTCCTTACTCTTCTTTTTCCCTTCATTTATTTTTCTTCACCTTTTTTGGTTCTCCCATTCTAGATATGCAAATTTATTGTGTAACTGTTCAATTGTATCCATACATTCATTTATTTATTGCTTCTGAATCAATCTCCATGGCTACATTTTTCAAGAACATACATCAAGGTTTAATTTTCAGAATGCAAGTGCCAAGATATTTTTATGGAAGTATTTATATTTATTTTAAGGATAAAATATTTCAAGTATTTCAATTTTCACTCTCATTTTTAATATTTGACAAATCTTTTTTATAACTAATAATTTTCTTTATGATCATTGAAAGTTCACATCAAGTAAGTCTAATTATAATTATAATATAAAAACAAATACAGATATAATTTTATAAGTTACTTTTATAGGATACAGTGAAGTTTAAGATCCCTTTCCTAAGTTTGTATTATAATTTATTCTAAATTCTTTAAAAGAATTCATGAATATTTTATTCATGTATTAAGTCTAATAGTGTCCTGCATAATAAATGTATTAAAAATATCTCATTCACAAAGAATATAATCACATAACGTATAACTCTTACTTTTTATATTTTTTTAAAAAAACTGAGTTAAATATGATAAGAAACAAAATTAATTAACCATGACTGGAATGAAGAGAAAAATATCTTTTAAAAAATACATGGATCAAAACTATTTTTTATGAAAGAAATTGAAAAATCTAAATATACTTTATCTTTATTTTGATGATATTGTGATTTTTAAAATATAATAAGAACGTTTTCTGTCAAATATATTTACACAAGTTCTTTAATATTAAAATAATATTTTGATGAATCTCACGTGTCCAACTTGTATGAAATTATTTTTAAATGTGATTATTTATAGACCATTCTTCAACCATATTGCATAACTTAGTAAAAAAGATATATAAGGACATAAAATAATTTAGAAAACATGTGTCCATTGAAAGTAAAACAAAATTTTATTGGAGACATTTAGTGACTGCTTGTTTGTTTTAGGCTTGTCGGTACCATTTACGGAAAACAAATATTATATTTATTATTTTAAATTATTACTAATAATAAAATCAATTTTTGACTATAACTATACTTAAATTTTATTTTTAAATATATATATATGAATTCAAATTTGTTGAACGTTAATCCCTATGTCCCTACTTAAACAAATATTAGTTCTTAGTGATATTATAATTACAAGAAAGAAAAATTAGAAGAAATCAAATGGATGAAGTATAAGGATTAGGTTTCAAATCAATATAAGAACTGAAAACACCTACCAATTGAAACAAAAACAAACTCAAAAAAAAAAAAATAATACTAATTAAGACAATACAATAATTATATCATGAGTTTCATCTTCAAAATTAAATTCATCAGTTGTCCATAATTATTTTTTGTGTGAAAGTTATCCATAATTTATGATTTAAATCAAGGTTTGCTAAACCTAGTCTCTTCAAATAAACTAAATATTAATTACATCCTATCATCTAAATTATCATACTAAAAGAATGAAATGAAATTATAGGTCTTCTCTAATAAAATAAGAAATTGAAATGAAATATTTAAAATTTTTATTATATATATATATATATATATATATATATTATTTTAAGTTTAATTGTTTTTCAGACCCTTCAGTTTCTATTATATGTAATTTTAGTTCTTCTAATTCCTTTTAAAGCCAGTTGATTCAGTTTTTTTTTTTTCAATTAAACAAGTTTAGTCCAGATTCTCTTATAAATCTTTCACATTCTTAATTTTCTACTGTAAGTTTATAGAACCAAAATTAGTAAACTGTGTCCGCTTGTTTCAGCTTATCATCTAAAACATAAAATATTACGGTTAAAAAGTATCCTTTGCAAAACCTATTTTCACATCCTATAAAGATTATTCAAATTTAATCAAATTTTTGGGTTTAGTTTTTTTACATTATTTCATTATCAAGTTTATTTGTTAAATATAAGATAAAAAGAATAATACGAGATTTTTACATAAAATTTCTTTTACTAATATAATATATATATATATATATATATATATATATATATATATAAACTTTTAAATATTATGCCTTCATACTTTTCTATTTTAATTATATTAAAATATAACCTAACCAAAAAGAAAATTAATAAATAAAGATACTATTAACTTGATTAATGAATGCTTTAAAATCACATTTGGATAACAAGTAATAACTCCTAATAATCATCATAGTTATTAGTCAATTCTATTTTAATTTAGTATGAGATTTTATCTCAATCTTACACTGTTTTGTAAAATAAAAATTATAAATTAATATTATTTGTAGTCAACTTTGATCTGTTAAAGAATCTTATTATCTCCTCCTAGAAATTAAACAAGTTGGATTGTTTAGGATGAACTTTATATCAAAAATTCAAATGAAAGTCTAAATTACACTTAAAAATATAAAAGTTAAGTAATATATAAAAAAATTATAAATACACTATTTTAAATTTATGGATTCGAAGTGATGTTAATTTTTTTTAAGTGAGTTTAACCGAGATGAAATTGGAGGGGTTGTGAAATATAAATATAATTTGGAAACTATTTTGGAGAATAATTCACCTATTAAAACTATTTTGGAGAGAAATTCATATATTGAAGATAATTTTGAAGAGGAGTTCATGTATTGGTGACAACATCAAATTAGAGATGTTAATCCTAGACCACACACCATGTTGGAGAAGCCAATTTAAACCGCACACCATACCATTGACGCAATTTGAGATGCATCCAATGAAAGGGGAAGACGACAAGAAGACGACAAAAAATATAAATTGTAGAGCAAAACAAGGAGAGAGAGAAAACTGGAAATGAAAACTCACAGTTACATCCTAATTTTAATCATTAACTCTCCACTTCTCTTGGACTCACAAACCAAATAAAAAAAATATTTTTTAAACTTGTCCAGAGCAGTTGTATGCCACGTCAGGCTTGTCAAACTATCAGTACTTTTTTGTAATTGGTAATTGGAGGTGATGTCTGTGATTTTAATCATTAACTCTCCAATTCTCTTGGACTCACAAACCAAATAAAAAAAAAACATTTCTTAAACTTGTCGAGCAGTTGTATGTCACGTCAAGCTTGTCAAACTATCAACATTTTTTTTGTAATTGGAAGTGGTGTCTGTGATTTTAATCATTAACTCTCCAATTCTTTTGGACTCACAAACCAAATAAAAAAAATATTTTTTAAACTTATTGAGCTGTTGTATGCCATGTCAGGCTTGTCAATCTATCAACACTTTTTTGTAATTGGAGGTGGTGTAATCCATTTTTAATTTAGGTTTAAGACAATTTAATGTACATTGAAGATTCGTTTTGGTTACTGTGTATGTGTGCTTTGGTGTTTTGGAGATTGTTTGAACATATTCTTTGGAGACGAAGTTGACAGCATTTGTGGATGGTAATTGTTTTGAAGTGCTCTTTTTTCATTTGTGATAGCAGAATGATACTATATTAGGATATACAACCTACTCACCTTCTTTTTATAAGAGAGTGATGTTTTATTAGGATATGCAACCTGTTCACCTTCTTTTTATCTAAACTTACCTTCTTTATATCTAAAATGTAGTTGTGAAGAAAGTCTTCTCTTTCCAAACCTTAATGAAAAATCTTAAATTTTTTTTTCACTTAATGATTTCACTTTTCAACTTCCTTCTTTTAGATTTTTTTTTCTTTCCTAGTTTTATTCCTAATCCCTCCATCACTCAAATACTAACATTTTTCTTAACCCGCACCAAGTCAGTCAATTTTTATTTCAAAATTTATTTTATTTTACATAAAAATGAAAATACCAATTTACCTTCTGCCCGTAATGAAGACCTATCATATATCACGGTTTTCAGGTGAAAGAAAATTTTCCGGTTCTCAAACCATCTTTTTCCCTATTTAAATCACCAAAGTAAATCCATCTCTAGTTCATTAAATCAAATCAACGCAAAGTAAACCATCCAAAATCAAAAATTTGTTGTAATGGGTGAACTTCAATTCAGGATTTCTCCAATAAAAGGAAAAGCTGTGAAAGAAAAATATGAAAATGTTGAACCAAGACCAAAGTCAACGTATATCTTTTTATAATGTAGGCAAAGCATGAAAATATAGTTGACTAGTCTTTCCTTCAGCATAAATCCATTTTACTGATCTTATGCAAGTTTAGTCTCATTGTCACCTGACTGGACGGCCCGGTTCTCTTCTTGAACCGCCGGTTCACCAACCGTAGTTGCAGATGCCGTAGAGAGATAGAGAGAGGGGTTTTGGACGGTTACGAGTCTGTTGATTGATTTGTTACAATACAGGTACAGTGTAAATTTTAAGGATAGGGGAATTGGAATGATCCGGTTTGACCCAGAAGTTGCAAACAAAGTATGTGTGTGCTTGAACCATTTTTGCTGTCACTGGCAAAGTCTTCAAACCCCATAACGCTGAGACAATGCAGCCAAATCCACGCAAAGCTCATTATCTCCCAATGCATTTCACAAACCCACTTAACCAATACCCTCTTGGATTTGTATGCCAAATTTGGTCACTTTCGCCATGCCCACATCCTGTTCGACCATATGCCTCACAGGAATGTTGTCACATGGACAACCTTAATTTCCTCGCATCTCCGAACTGGGTCGCTTCCAAAAGCCTTTGAGATGTTCAATCACATGCGTGAAACGAATGAGAGTCCCAATGAGTACACTTTCTCTGTTCTGCTTCGAGCTTGTGCCACTCCTTCATTGTGGGAAGTGGGTTTGCAGATTCATGGTCTGCTAGTTCGATTTGGGCTTGAGAGAGACAAGTTTGCTGGGAGCTCTGTTGTGCATATGTACTTTAACAGTGGTAATAATCTCGGGGATGCATGCCGTGCTTTTCATGACTTGTTGACGAAAGACCTTGTTGCATGGAATGTTATGATTTCTGGGTTTGCTCATGTTGGTGACTTTAGCATGGTTCATAGGTTGTTTTCTGAGATGTGGGAGGTCCAAGGATTGAAACCCGATGATAGTACTTTTGTTAGCTTACTCAAGTGCTGTTCTTATTTAGAACAGGTAAAGCAAATCCATGGGCTTGCATTTAAGTTTGGTGCTGAAGCTGATATTGTGGTGGGCAGTGCTCTTGTTGACTTGTATGCCAAATACGGGGATGTAAGTTCTTGTAGGAAAGTATTTGATTCCATGGAGGAGAAGGATAATTTTGTTTGGAGTTCTATCATTTCAGGCTATACCATGAATGATAGAGGGGAGGAAGCTGTGCATTTTTTCAAGGACATGTGTAGACAAAGGATTAGACCAGATCAGCATGTGTTATCGAGTACTTTGAAAGCTTGTGTTGAACTAGAGGACTTTAACACTGGAGTTCAAGTGCACGGCCAAATGGTAAAAACTGGGTATCAAAACGATTGTTTTGTAGCAAGTGTGTTGTTGACTCTCTATGCCAGTTTCGGTGAACTTGTGGATGTGGATAAGTTGTTTAGAAGAATTGTTGATAAAGATATTGTAGCATGGAACTCTATGATCATGGCTCATGCTCAGCCAGGGCGAGGATCTGGTCCCTCTACGAAACTATTACAAGAACTTCGCAGAACGACCTCGTTGCAAATTCAAGCTGCCACCCTAGTTGTTGTTTTAAAGTCTTGTGAGAATAAATTAGATTTGCCTGTAGGTAGACAAATTCATTCACTCGCAGTAAAATCAAGTGTGAGTCATCATACTTTGGTTGGCAATGCGTTAGTTCACATGTACTCTGAGTGTGGACAAATTGGTGACGCATTTAAAGCTTTTATTGACATTGTCCGAAAAGATGATGGTTCTTGGAGTTCTATTATTGGAACTTACAAACAAAATGGGATGGAATCAGAAGCTTTAGAGCTATGCAAAGAGATGTTGGCTGATGGAATCACTTTTACCATCTATAGCCTTCCATTGTGCATTTCAGCCTGCTCACAACTTTCAGTTATACAAGTGGGTAAACAACTCCATGTTTTCTCTATCAAGTCTGGTTACAACCGTGATGTGTACGTTGGAAGTTCCATTATAGATATGTACGCCAAATGTGGAACCATGGAGGAGTCGGAGAAAGTTTTTGGTGAACAAGTAGAGCCAAATGAAGTGATTTATAATGCTGTGATATGTGGATATGCTCATCATGGAAAAGCACAAGAAGCCATAGAAGTATTCAATAAGTTGGAGAAGAATGGCTTGACCCCCAATCACGTAACTTTCTTAGCTGTGCTATCAGCTTGTAGCCATTCAGGTTATGTAGAAGATACTTTGTATTTCTTTACATTGATGCTTAACAAATACAAGATTAAGCCAGAATCTGAGCATTATGCATGCTTAGTTGATGCCTTTGGCCGGGCAGGAAGGCTAGAGGAAGCTTACCAAATAGTGCAGAAGGATGGAAGTGAATCAGCTTGGAGAACATTACTAAGTGCTTGTAGGAACCATAATAACACAGAAATTGGAGAAAAATGTGCAATGAGGATGATAGAATTGAATCCCAGTGATCATGCTTCGTACATTCTTCTTTCAAACATTTACACTGGAGAGGGAAAATGGGAAGAAGCTCTTAAATGTAGGGAGAAAATGGCTAAAATTCGTCTGAAGAAAGACCCAGGAAGTAGTTGGTTGATTTGAGGATCGCTTAGATGTGTTTTATACTAATGACAGTGCATTTTTAAAGAAAGTTAAAAATAATCTAAATAACTATTTACTCAAAAATAAATGAATTTTGTATATTGTTCTCGATAATTTTTGTTTTCATGCCAACCACTGTAGGTTTGACATGAGTATTCTTTTTTATATCTTTCTTTTGATTTCTAATAATATTTACATTTTATTTTTTGGGCTTCAATAAAAAAAAATCCTGTATTAGTTTCTGATAAAAGATGAGTTATTTATTAAATGATCGTGATTAATTATCATGACACTTGTACTTTATTTAAAAAAAGTTAATTGATGCGATGAAATTTTTCTTCAGTTAGGGTTTACATTTTTTTTCTTAATCTTCTTTGTTTAACCATAAAACTTACAGAGGATATAGATGGATAAAGATTGATAGGTGGTGTTAGATATTTTTTGTCTAAATTCTTCATTTTCTATAGATCTCACCTTTAAATAAAAAATATTTAAAAATATTGAAAGAAAGAAGATATCTAAACATTAACAAAAGCAAAACTTTTCCTCGGAACAAAATTTTTACAATACGTATAATTTCCAATTAATTACTGATATGATTACTTAATAAACAATTCACACTTAAAAATATTAATAAACATCAAAGATCAAAACGAAAATAAAAATTGAGACTAAAACATAATTTTTTTTTTATTAAAGACCAAAAACAAAAACATGTGTTAATCTTACTAAGATATCACTTAAAAACATGTCATCACTAAACTGAAGTCAATTAATGTTTATGCCCAATATCTTGAGGCGACTAAATTTTATTATGAGGAAGGACACTTGATCGTTCTGTTCGTATGAAGTCAATTTTTTTTGAAAAATTAAGTGCACTCTTACAAGCTACAATATGCATGTCGGTAACAGTTGCAACAAATTCAAATACATCCTATGCTCATACAAATATTGTACAATCAAATTGTTGTAAAACACAAATTGCAGATGAAGATATAGGAACGACAGCGATGTAATTCAGTCAACCCCACGGAACTTCCACTTTTCCGCACCAATAACAAGTGGCAACTTGGTCCAACAAATGCTCATAAGTGGATAAGTGTATGCTTTACAAAAAATTTCAGAATCACTGACCACTACTTTTCCTACACCTGAGGAATTGTTTTGATTTTGTTCATCTAAAAATCAAGATATGTAACCTTTTACCTCTATAATTACAAATTTTAATCCCCATCCTCAACTTTTTGGGCGTGTGTATCTTTCAGACTTCCTTTCTCCTACCGTTCTGACATGAAATGATCAGCTGGTTTTTACCTTATTTAGCTATCCAAAGTTAGCCCATTATCATCCTCATCCGTAGGATCTTCGGGTGGTGTTGCCTTTGGAAAGAATTCTTCATTGGGGTACATCTGACCAAATAGCTGCAAGAATACCACCACCAAACTACTACACTCAGTTACAGGGCTAATAATTATTAATCAAGGTTTGTATTTGTCTTTGTGCACAAACATTTTCCAATTTGTTGACTTAATTTTCATTGACAAACAAAAATGACAAGCAACTAGTCCAAAAATAAGGTTCGTAGCTAGCTACTTCAGTGACTACAACAAGAAGTCAGACAGAAATAATGAGAGAAAATATTTCAAAATGAAGAATAATCAGACAAACCTTCTCAGCCGCATCTAAGAGGTCATTGTAGTTCAGATTTCCATCCGGTGTAGAAGTGGAGCTGATCAATTCAAATTTACTCTGAAAAGGAGATCACAGTACATCCATACTCAGAAAATGATGTCCATGTCATTGTTACTCAGGTTACAATTTTGAAACACATTCATGACAAAATTAAAAAGCACCGCCTAGTTAGTTACCAGTGGTTGTGTTCTTTGAAAAATGAGATATGTGGTCCTTAGGGCCCTAATACTTTCTAGATATAAAAAGTAAAAATATTTTAAGAAAGTACACAGGGTAATCAAGTTAGACTGTCCATAATGATAGAAAGAAATTCAAATGAGTACTAATGAGCGTTGGAGTAAAGGAAACAAGTCCACATGCAATAATATGCAGGTAAAAGTAAACACTGCTGAAGAAATAAATCTGTGAATAAGGATTAGAAGCACACCATAATTAATTTCTGAATATACAATGCACTCCAGAGCACAATCGGTTTAGTATCTTCACTGTCACTTTGAACACTCGAAATACTTTCAGTGTTTCCGGATGCAGGCAGTGTGAGAAGAGCATTCATGGCTGCTTTTAGTAGATTCTTTCCTTCATCGGCATTATTGCACAAAGCGGAAAAATATAAAATAAAGCTGAGAAAGAAAACGAAAACATGTTAGTGTAAGTTATAAATGTTATAACTAGTAGTTGAATATGAATATGGTAACACAGCAGAAGTTTAAACGTAAATTATGGGGTTAACAGTCACTATCCTCAAGCCAGCAAACAATGTAAAATATACAATGACTATAGAAAGAAGCCTGCGGATTATCAATAAATCCCAAACAAAAATGTTTCTAAATGGGAGCAATTAAATTATAAAAATATTTTTATATACAATATCAACTTCTCACATCCAACCAAAAGAAATGGTTCACTTTTTCTTTATTTTTTAAGCTCTGCAGCTTCATCCATACTAAGAATAGGCACAATTTGAAAAACCCAACTATTAGAATGTGCAGCCTGGTCCTTTTTTTTTAAGTAAAATGCATTTTCCTCTTTTAAGTGTTGGATGCATCCTTTTGATAAAATAAAATGCAAGCTTTTTATGTCGGGTTTGACAACAATATTGAGTTTACTCCGTTGTTCGGGCAGAGCTTTGGGGAGGTTCAATCATGGATTGAAGTTAATTAAGGCTAAAAGGTTTTTAATATGTAGAATCTGATTTGCTGCAAGTTAAGATAAGCAGAAATAAAAGATTAAATTTAAAATGAACATTTCAATTTCTATTTGGCGGAAAACTTACGTTCCCTCAGGACAAACAGCAAGATTTGATCCTATCTGAAGAGATTTGATTGAAGTCATCTGTTCGGGATACAAAGCTAGAGGCAATACATAAAAAGTTAATTTCTTTCTCGTGTTTTAATATGACTCTAGTTATAAATGCTTCGTTTAGATTTCTCTTACATCTAGGAGGATACACCACTGAGCAATTAGATACACCTGGCTTTATCGAACTTCTTGTGATGCATATTCCCCTAGCCACTATTCCTTTAATATCTCTCTGACTCAACATTTGGAGCTTTTCACAAGGAAAATCTCTTGGAGACAAAGACAATGGTGATGGAATCGTGAAGGATGGATCCAGAAGTAGCTGTTGGCTATATAAATCTTGATCTGAAGCTAATCTAACACCTTTATAAAGCCCAGTAACCTGCAATGTTGGTTTAAAAATGACAGATGAAATTCCTTTTGCACTTGACTTCAACCTCATCTTTTCTCACAAAAAAAGTACTAGAAAAAAGAGATCAAAGATATATATATATATATATATCAGCACCTTATCCATAAGCAGCGAAACAACTGGCATTCTTAGAACCTGAATCACAGAAGTACAAAATGTAAATAAGCAGATATGGTCAACAAAACAATAAACAAAAATAATTTTGAAAACATGCAAGCAGAAACATAGTTAACAAGGTATTTAGTTTGCCAACAAAAATCATAAAACATCCAAATATCAACATCAAGAGAACAAAGATAAAGGAGTTTCATCCTAACCCTAAACAAGTAAATCGTTATGACAATAAAGCACACAGATAGCAGTTTCACTAAATTGAATAATATAATCAAGTATCCTTGTGTAGCAAAATTTGAATCCATCCCTGTTACAGCAACCACAATCCTGGCATTCAGAACGAAAGATCCCGGAAAAGCCAAACATGCCAAATTCCTAGACAACATGATAGATAAATCATGTTTCCTTCTACCATACATAAGGTATGTTGACACTTATGTAACAGGACAAAAATGGGAGAAAGAGAAACAGGCAATATGCACTTAGCATCTAGAATCAATGTATAGAACAATGTTTTTATTTTCTGTTTATCAAACAATTTTTCAAACAAAATGCAAGCTCTCAGAAGTTACAGCAACTACAAAATTTCCTTAATAGTAATCCATTGTAACTTACATAAATGCAACCTTTGACAGCAGCACGGCGACAAAAGGCTTGTGGTAGTTCTCCTTCACCATAAATAGGATAAAGCAAAGCCCCAGGAGCATTAGGAAACCTGAGTGAAATAAGATAAGTATCTCAAAAAGAAAATTAAACGGTATCCCTTAAATGACCAAAAAAAAGGCATATGTAATGCATGAAAGTATAAGAATATGAAAATACCTTCCAACAGATGAGCTGTATTGAGCTAAACAATTTATTCCATCTTTTGTTTTAAGCAAATCTTGACAAACCTCGTTACTTTCTTGATCATAATCTACCATGGCTATAGCATACAAAAGAATCCTGTTGAAGACAAAAACGCTTTACCTTAGCATACTTGAAGCAGGTCAACAGTTTATGAGTGCATTGTTTAAGTTGGCATACTCTACTAAAAAGCATCAATGAAATATGAAATAAATAGTTCTCTTCATCACAGAAGAAGATGATCAACCACTTTTCCAACCTAGAAAATAACAACCTAGAAAGAAACTAAAAATTTCACTAACAAGCAAGAAACTGCAGGCGGAGCAATAGTTTCTCCTACTTTCTTCCTAACTATGGTTAAAATGGCAAAGGACTGGTTTTGAGTGTAATCTAGAAGTGCAGAAACTTTCATCTGCAGTATGGTGGTAATTACAGGCTAATGAAACACTTTATCTACTGATCTGAAGACGTACATTTTACCATAATACACAGAGTTTTAACAGTAGCCTACAATGAGATTTGAAAGTGCTCTGAAACAGACAGGGAACACACAATGAAAGGCTAAATAAACAAATCCCCTAAGCTGAAGAAAGATGATAATGCTGTGCAGAAATGAATGAAAATCAAATCTCACTAGCAAACAGAAATGGTGAATACGATTTTATCTTAGGCGGCAACTTCATTTTCTCCAAGAAACTAACAAACGGAATCTCCATATCCTCCTCCGAAATTTTCTCCTCCTGAGAATCATCCAAGTGCTGCTGAACCAGCTTGAAGAACCTCATCAACTGGTTCTTCTCCTTCAGCGAGAGCTTCTTGTCTCTGAAGATTGCTCCGCGAGAATCTGGCACGTTCGCCAAACCCTCATTTGCGTCGTACACGAAGCATTCGTCGATTCCTTTGAACTCCAAATACTGCGCCGCGCCCGATTTCAGCAGCAGATCGATCGTCTTGTCCGCGCAGAACAGCGCCCTCGGACCTCCCAAATCGATGTTGAATTTTCTCGAATTTTCGGAGAGGAACGAGTATTCATCGTGGGATGCGATTTCCACATCGGAGCAGAGGGGTTGGTGGAGGAGGTCGACAACGACGTCTTCGGAGTCGGTGGTTGTGACGGCGGCGGGGAGCGGGTTGGGGGAGGTGAGGTAGGAAGTGAGGTCGTGGAAGGAGAGAGAGGCGAAGTGGCTGCCGTAAAAGGAGTTGGGGTCGAGGTGGAGGATAGTTTTGCCGGCGGCAGATGCGGCGGCGGCAATGACGGATTCAGATAGGCCGGTGCCGACGATGATGAGATCGAAGTTGACGGGGTCTATAGGAGGGTAGGAGAGTGGGTCTTGGGATTCGCTCATAGCGACTACGACGGCGCGTGCAGGTTAATTGCGTCTGTGTCGTGCGAGAAAAAACGGTTTACTAGGTACCGTTTGGCTTAGTATTACAATGGTTTTAGTTTGACTGGCGTTGAGATCACTAAGGTTTAAAGGAGGAATTTTTTTTTCAGGTTTAAGATTTAGGCACATAACCTTATGTTTTGGCATGTATCTTATTGATTTTCCATCAATTCTTGCTAAATGTAGACTTCGTTAACACTAAGTCACTTGCATGATAGTCATTGCGTATAAATTTTTCAAATGATTTTGACTCGATAAATTTCAGTAAATTATCCTTTGGTTTTGAGTGTTTTAAGATGGAAAAGGTGAAAGATGAAAGTGGTTTAAACATATATTTACGCATACAAAACCGTTAAGAGAAGTGGAGTGTTAACAGAGAACATGAAATGAAATACAATTGTTAGGGAATATATTTACGCTTTTTACTTCAAAAAACTTTTTGTATACTAAACCAAAACGAGCTTAGATTCAACATACACTGTAACTTTATGTTAAACAGCTGTCATAATTAGTTAAACTAAATCACCGAAGAGGATCAAATAATGAAAATATATTATTATATGTATAAATAAAGGTGATGTATTACCAATCTCATTACAAGCACGTGAGCATCTATACACTAAAACAAATTGAAATACCTACAAGCTACTTACAATCGAATCAATGATCCAGCAGATTGGGAAGAGAAATACAAGACCAAAATTCTTACAATTGTGACATCTATTTGGCACAAACATCTTCATTCTACTTCAAAACCAAGATTTGAAGCAGCTCGTGATTTTCTTTTTACTTTTAAGTGAAAACACAGTAAAAAGGACCGAAAAAAGTATTATTTATTTGCTATAAGCTCGACGGACAAATCTGCAAACTCTAGCGGATACTAGTAACCAAGATATTATCCCAATCTGCAATGATAAAAAGAATCAATTAGAAACAACTCTAAATTCCCAAAAAAGAAAACTATGGAGACAATTACCACAATTTACCAATTTATTCAAGAGAAATGAACGAGTTAAACTAGTGGAGTGTGATTAAAGTAACACTTGAATCTTTTAATATGCGGAATGCGAATAGAATATGATAATACTTATTAAAATCATAAAGAATACTTAAATGTATAATTTTTATAACTTCAATTATTAATTTGATATTTGTTTATAGTTTACTAGTTCTAAAATACATCTAAGATTTTTTTTTTTTTTACACAATACATACGTAAAATGAGTGATATCTTATAATCTTATAAATATAAAAACAAATTATCGCATTTTTCTCGTATAAATATAAAAACAAATTATCAAATTATCGCATTGAATCAACAAAATAGAATAAGAAATACAATAACGTAATTATATCTTATTAATATAACAAACCACTAATTCCCTATTACCAAGATTGAATAGTCTTCATACTTTACTACTAATAGACCCAAAAATGTTCTTAAATTCAAATGTTATACGAATTTTGCCAAAAAGTTTAGTCATTTTTCTGCTAACAAGAGTTTATTTCATAAGTCAATTTTATGTTAACCGTAACTAAATATATTTAAAAAATAACTAGTTTCTTCTACTATTTGGGTAAATAACTTCATTAAATAATTATTGAATAAGTTATTATTTGGTAATGACTTATATATAACTCATTCTTTTATAATTTAAAAAGAAATAAATAAATTTAAACTAATTTTATATAAATTGTAATATTTACCAAAAATATAAGTTCTGAACTAATTTTTTTACAAGTTATTCTGGAAATTTCATTAAAATAAGAGGAAAACAACCTATAAACATTAAGAAATTTTCATGCATTATCCTAAACATTTAAATACGTATTTAAATCGTAAGATAAAGCTAAACAAGTTTTTCAAAATGTAATTTGGGTAATCAACACAAAAAGCACCATTTTTAATCTTTAAAAACTAGTTTCTTTGAATTAAATACTAGGGCTAATAGTAGTAGTAACCGAACTCTACACTCCAAAAATGATGGACTGAGGGATTAGTCTTTGACTCCCAACCGACAGACATTGAAGAAAGGGAGAAAGGTAGAAGCAATAGTTACCGGGGCACTGTTACTTTGAACTCCTCCGGACTTCCAAGATAACAAGCTCCCTACAAAGAGTGTAAAATATGTTCAGAAGTCAAAGCAAAAGCTCGTTATTTCTTCTTTCTCAGAAAAGAAATAGCAATTAGGCTTGTCAATATTTGTCGGTCCATCATTTGGAAGGATCAGAAATTCAGAAGTTAAAATTAAAAGCTGATTAAAATTAAAGTATTATTCAATCATTTTTGCATTACCAAATGGTTGCACAAGTGGCCGATGTACGCTAGCCACAGGAACACGCCAAAACCAGATAAGCAGCGCTGCATATGTTAAATACTACATGGCAAAGCCAAAAAGAAGTGTCTTATAAACCTTTACCAAGAAATTCTGTTAACAAAAAAAATATACGCGTATATACATACACACATCTAAAGATACCTTAAATATGAGCAGCACTTTTGAATATACAGAATAATCTTTGTGACTTGAATGTCGGTCTGCATAATATTTTGAACTATAACTTACCGAACTCGAAGGTAACAAAATGAATTTAAATTAACGAGGCAATTAATAGAAAATAAAGGTTGAAAATGTAGATAAAAACCGTATTCATGTAGGGGGGAAATGTCATGATGCAATATTTTGGCGTAATATTCTTAGCACAAAAAATATAAAATTAAGAATGAGAATCAGGTTGCCTAAACTTATGGCCTAACGTGTAAGAAATATAAGGATTAAATGTTTGATTCAAACTTTCTTTATAGGTACATAATATACCCTCATATAATACCTTTAATCACACTTGTTCAATCACCATCAAATTTCATGATTAAATTTTCCTCGCCACCATTATTGTAGTTTTAAGGAGATTCCTACTCATGTAGCAGAGAGTATATTTACCATTCACTACAAAAATTTTGATAACTTTGTAGTGTTGATCCATCCATCAACTTTGGTTTTATACGGTACTTGGAAAGTCCACACATTAAAATTCTATGATTGATATAAAAATACAATAGATTTAAAAAGAAGGTTGTAGACTTCTTAGTATCTCAAACTCAAATACACCTCCCAGATGTATACACTCAAAACTCTCATAACTCAATAGTAATAACACAGAAGGAAAATAAACAAACTTCTCTACTAGTGAGAGAATGAAAAAAAAACAAACTTCTATATTAATGAAAGAATACATTATATTTGAGATGATTGTTTTATAGAGGAGAGAGACAAATTTATATGTAAAATTTATGAATGCTAACTATATGTAAAACACTGGAAAAGCAACTAATTTTTCGAGCCTCCTATTTCATAGAATGCCTACATTTAAGGAGAACACTTTAATTTCAAGCCACAAAACAAAAATTCTCCACCTTGGCTTGAATTCAAAACTGAAACTGCATGTGTTTCCTTCAAATGATACGAATACCAATTATGTTCAAGCAGTGTTGGAATTTAGAAATTGGAATTGGCTTTGTAAACATATTTGCTGCAGTATCAGAAGTACCAACCTTACGAAATGATCTCCCTTAAAAAATGATAGCCATCATCAATGTACTTTGTCCTTTCGTGATATATTTGATTTTTACTCAAATATACGGCACTCTGATTATCATAGTACACAATTGTGATATCTTGTTTCAATCCCAAGCTATTTACCAAAGATCAAAGCCATATAGCTTCTTTCACGGCTTCTACTGCCGCCATAATAGTGGACTACAAAGTTGCTTTCCAACTTATTGCACTTCCAAAAGGCTGAACACATATCCAGGGAACTTCTTCTATCCAAATCTCCAACATAATCAAAATCAAAATAATCAACAATATTGCTACATGTATTGTGGTTCTTATGAAATACCAAACCAATATCGATAGTACCTCTTAGATATCGAAGTATTCATTTCACAGCTTGCCAATGCATTTTTTAAGGATTTCCCATGTACCTGTTGATGACGCTGACTGCTTGTGAAATGTTTGAACGAGTGCAAACCATAGCATACATTATGCTTCTAACTGCACTAGCATAAGGAATGTGTGACATTTGCTCCTCTTCTCCGGTAGACTATGGTGAAAGTACAACTTAGATTGTGGTGAAAGTACAATTGATAATTTGAAATGAGCAGCTAATAGAGTACTTATTAGCAGAGTACTCACAGGCTTCGCATTTTGCATTCCAAAAAGTTGAAGTACTTTTTCAATATACTTTCTATAATAAGTATAATTTTCCAGCACTCTTATCCTATGAATTTTCATGTCCAAAATCCTCTTTGCTACTCCCAAATTTTTCATTTAAATTCATTATTGAGCAGTGTTTTGAGCTTGTTGATATTAGATATACTCTTAGAAGCAATGAGCATATCGTCAACATAAAGTAATAAATACACAAAAGTATCATCTAGTAACTTCTTACAGTACACACGATTATCATGATTACTCTAGATTACTTATAGAGTAATCATGACAAATCATAAAAGAATCAAATCTTTTATACAATTGTCGTAGAGATTGCTTTAAGCCATATAGCGACTTCTTCAAAAGACACCTTGGCTTCAACTACAAAACCTTCTGGTTGCTTCATATAGTTTTTTTTTTTTTTTTTTGAAGATCGCCATGTAAAAAAGTTGTCTTAACATCGAGCTGCTCAAGCTCTAAGTCAAAGAACACAACTATGGCAAGCAACACCCGAATGGAGCTATGTTTCACAATGGGAGAGAACACTTTATTGAAGTTTATTCCTACCCTTTGGCTAAAGCTTTTAGCCACTAAGCATGCTTTCTAACGAGCTACATCAACTCTTGGGGACGGTCTTTCTTTTTGAAGACCCATTTGCAACCAATGACCTTTTGGTGGTTTCACCAACTCCCAATTACGATTCTTATAAAGATATTTCAATTCTTCATTCATGACACCAATCCACTGTGAAGACTCATTACTTGTGATAGCCTCACGATATATCACAAGTTCTTCAGCTGCAATATCCTCTATAACTAATAAAGCAAAAGAGACTATGTCAGCATGAGCATACCTCTGGGGAGGTTTAATTTGTCTCCTTGCAAGATTATATTGTATCAGTGGAGCTTCATCTAGCTGATCAAGAGACTCTAGCACTTCTTCTTGAACAGGTTGCTGAGAAGTATTTTTATGTACTTCGTGTAAACTTCAAACTAATTGTTGTTTTGTGGCTTGAAATTAAAGTGTTCTCCTTAATTGTAGGCATGCTATGAAATAGGAGGCTAGGAAAATTAAATGTTTTTCCATTGTTTTACAAATGGTTAGCATTCATAAACTTTGCCTATAAATTAGTTTCTCTCCTTTGTAAAAGGATCATCTCAAACATAACACATTCTCTCATTAATAGAGAAGTTTGTTTTCTTTCATTTTCTTTTGTTGTTATTGAGTTATGAGAGTTTTGAGCGTATACATCTATGAGGTGTATTTGGGTTTGGGATAGTAACAAATCTATAAACTTTTTGTAATATTCATTGTATTTTTATATCAATCATAGAATTTCATTGTATTTTTATATCAATCATAGAATTTTGATGTGTGGATGTAGGTTATACGTTGAACCACATTTTATTATTATCTTATTCCCACTCTTCTGCTAATATTATAACAAACTAGTCAGAGGGTTAATATTAGCGGAAGAGTGTGAATAAAATGATACTAAAAAGTGGTTCAGTTTATAGCCTACGTCTGCACGTCAAAATAAATTCTATAATTGATATAAAAAATGGAGATTACAAAATAAGTTTACAGACTTCTTATTATCTCAAATCCCAAATACACAGGTATATACGTTCAAAACTCACAAATAGCAACAAAAGAGAAGAAAATAGCAACAAAAGAGAAGAAAAGAAAACAAACTTCTATATTAGTGAGAAAATGCATTATGTTTGACATGATCCTTTTGAGAAGAGAAACAAATTTATAGACAAAATTTACAAATGCAGACCATCTATAAAACAATAGAAAAACATCTAATTTTTCTAGCCTCCTATTTCATAGCATGCCTACAATAGAACACTTTAATTTCAAGCCACAAAACAACACATATCATTCTTGTCGATTTAAAGTTGAACTTTGCAATGTGGTAGTCTACACTGTAGGAAGTACAACAGTCGCTTTCGGTCACACACTCATATCAGAAAGTAGAAAGAAAACTTTATAATTGATTCTAATTCAATTGATACCCACCAAGAAAATGTGTTTTTATAAGCAAATTCTCCTGATTAAACTATTAGATAAAATATCGAAAACTCATTAGACTATGTAAACTGGGAGAGGCGTGGATTGGAAAGATGGAGCAATGATGGGTCAAAATTTGCGACTTAATTGCAGCCATATTAAACAGCTACGCAGAGCTGCTGAGCATTTTTTAGTGATAAGAGAGATATAACAATTGTTGGTTTTTCTTAATATACACTTCATTGCTGTGGCACAGGATAAAATAGGAAAAGTAAAAAACTTGCAACAAGAAATAAACTCACACTTTGAAAGTTCCTTCTCCTTGGCAGTTGCCCGCCTCTTGAGTTTTGCTGCTCGTGCAAATGTTGATGGCCTGAGAGGATAAAGAGAGACACACCACACCATAAATTTTCCAATCATATCTTACAGTCATCTTCCTTTTCAGTGATTTGAACTCATGCTATTTAATTTTTCTTCCTTCTATCCGCCTGGTTTCTCTATTTGAATTTACCTATAGTTTTATAGTCGGCGTTGCCTTTGCTCCTTTGTTCTACTAGTCTAAATAATGCCAAATATTTCTAATTAACTTGATTTTTTCAAAATTGAAAAGAACTTCAATATTTTAGTGAATATCGATACGTCTCTGTCGAAGATCACTTCAATTTTTCTCATTCCTTATTCTCTTTTATTGAGAGTGTAATTTTACTGCCATAAATCTGTTAACACTCATCCCAATAGACTTTACACAAATATGTAGATTTATCATTTAATTTCAAGTTATCAGCCCCAAAACACAAGCGTTGCAAAATATTTGACCAATGCAAACGATAACACCCACTCAAAACAGAAAAACGGTTCCAAAGAGGAACCCCTTCCTTTTCAGCATAGGAAACATTAGCTATAAAGCCTTACTTACTGCGACATTAAACTTGCCTCCTTCAAAAGTTGTTTAATTTCTCCACGCAACTGAGCTTCTTTCTCTCTATCGGATCCACTCTGCTGAAAAATCATACGCCTAGATGTTAATGCTACAAGGTTTTGTTTCTCATTAACAATACAGTATCTTATTTGGTAAAGGAACGAAACTTCAGCAATTATTCGATCCTTTGATTAGGTTACAGTGAGAATGGACGGAATGCGACATTTGAATTTATAAGCTTAATCGTGAGAATGGGTATAACATTGTTTTTGTTTGAAATTTCAATTAAATGACAATTATTAGAATGATACCTTGGCAACGTGATCGAGGCAATAGTATGCAAATTGAAAAGAAGCAACGATCAGAAATATGAGAGGTGCCGCTAATGACGTTTCACGTTCATGGCTTCCTTCGTCTTCCATAATTCACTCGCTTCCCTGGTTCGATTCCAATGCCTGTGTTCTGTTTTCTGTTAGTTTCTTTCTGTTTTCTACTTTCTGATTCACCCGCGGGGGAAGTAGAAAAATGGGCCAACTTATAGGCTTTCCTATATGGCAATTGCTTCTTTCACCCCCTTATTTGCTTTCTGAAGCCCATTATATTTTTAAAATACCAGTCCTGCCCTTGGGTGTAAAATGGCTTCTGAAATTAGTTTTCCTAAATAAATATTAAAGGTGTAAAATTGATTTTTAGAATTGAAATTCCAGAATGAATTTTAGAGATGTAAAAATCAATTTCAAAATACTACTTTTGAAAGTTTAATTTGAATTCTGGAATTTTTTTTTTTCAGAAACATGTTCTAGAAACTTCATTTTGAAAACAATTTTAGAATTACTTTTCCATAACTCAATTTTTTTACACCAAATGCTTTTTCGAAATAGACATTCTATACAAATTTTGAAATCTCCTTTCCAGAATATAGAAAGAAAAATCACGAACCTACAACTATACAACCACGCCGCAGACTGTCGTGGATACAACACCAAACTCAATCACCCAACAACAGCAAATACCCTCTAACCAAACCAAATCCTTCTCATCAAAATTCAACTCAAATCAATCATAAATCAACCACAAATCAAATTTTAAAACTTAGAATAACAAGAACACCAAATGAGACAGAAACCAAGTATCAAAGACAACACTACTCTATTTCTGACAACCGACAACACCACTCCAAGTGACTTCCCCATTCAGAACTCTTCTTATATTAATTCAGAGGGATATTTTTGTCCTTTCCTTTCAGCGACAGCGCACCCATTCGGTGATAGGGTGCAGGAAGTAATTGATGGGGCGGAGGTAGCAATTGCCTTCCTATATTGATTCGGCCCACTAGGCCTCAGATATTATCTAACTTTATTTTCCATTTTCGATCCTCTGTGTAGTAATAATATAACAAAGATTTTTCACTGTATTTTCTTTAAATTTATTTGAAATTGTAATACAATTATTGAATTGATTTCATTTAAATTTTAGGAATAATTTGAACATAGAATTATAGTTCACTTTTGATAATCTTAATTATGATGATAATTTGGAGTGACAAAAACATGTGTGTCCCATCCCACAAAGGCAGAAACAGAAAGAAACCATGGCCGGTCCCGGAAAATGCTTCCTCGTCACGGGTCCTCCGGTGAGAAAACCCAGCTCCACCCTTTTTCCCTCTCTTCATTTTGTGTTCATGGAATTTGATTTCGTGGATTGATCTGATCAGGGTGTGGGAAAAAGCACTCTTATTATGAGAGTGTTGGAGTCCCTCAGAGTCAATTCCTCCATCAAGCTTCAGGGCTTCTACACTCGTACGTAACCATATCATATGATATCTTCCTCTTCTTTCACTGTAACATGTGCCTGATATGATGCTTTTGTAGGGGAGGTTAGGCACCAAGGTCAAAGGGTTGGTTTCGAAGTGGTCACTCTCGATGGTCGCACTGCCCCACTTGCTTCCCTCCATTTTTCAAGGTACAGTTTTTATTCTTCCTTTTTTTAGCTGCACAGCATCAACATCCCAATTTGTTTGTTTGGTCCCATTATTTCGAAATTTGTGTTTCTTGGTCACGCTGCTTCTGGGTCTTCGTTCATTTTTTAAGGTAAGGTTTTCGTGTAAGATGAGGAGTCACAATTACATCTATAATACACTCTTTCTTCTGCAAACTCTCTGATGTTTAAAATTTGTTGAAAACTATAACATCTGTAAGAATCCTTGAATAAGAGGTGAAATAAATTTTAAGGGACAACAGATAGTATGTTCAGAAGAGTATGTCATTAGAATTTCTTTTTAAATCCTACCTGAAATAACATAACATAGCGTTGACTGGATTGTTCAGTGTTTGTCACAAAACAACTCTGCCAATGTGATTCAATGGTTTTATTTGATGGCTTTGGATTTGCAGCCCTGAGTCTCCCGGATGGCCTAGTGTTGGCAAGTATAAAGTTGATGTAGCATCTTTCGAGTCACTAGCACTGCCCGAGTTACAGGTCTGCGTACTTTCTTTAATATCTTTTCGGTATGTTTTTTTTTTTTCTTTTGCAGCAGATTAGTTTACTGCATGTTTTGCCAACTATACGACCATTCTTACATGCATCTTCCAATTGTGGTATGATACGCATCAACTGTTCCCTTGCTTTTTTAAACTATTGGCGGGTGTTATTTTCTGAATGTAGATATGTCTCTCATTCAAGATACTGAACTGCTGAATGTATTATTCCACCATATCCCATGAATTATAACGGTTTTCGAGCTTTTAAGACTTACATTCAATGACTAGGTTAGAGAAGACACCAGCCTCTTCATCATTGACGAAGTTGGTAAGATGGAGTTATTCAGTTCGTCATTTTTCCCTGCAGTTTTAAGAGTTTTGGAGTCAAATATCCCAGTTTTGGCTTCCATTCCAGTTCCAAAATTTGGCAGAGACATACCAGAAGGTAATCTTCTTTCCATGTTTTGAAGTCCCCATTTCTAAAACTGTATCTTGTTTCTTTCTGAACAAAACTAGGAACAAATTTCCTTTGTTTGATTCTTAAAAATAAGCAAGATAGGGTAAAATCTGTCTCTAGGCCATATAGGCATGAAGCTCAAAGATCTGTAAGATATAGATAAGGATTTTGTTGCAATTCTCTGGCTAATTTTCTTTACTGAACTTGTGAATGACTAATGCTGTCAATTTCTGAAGTTGCAAGGTTGAGGAATCATGCAGGGGCAACTTGTTTTACATTGAACGTTGGTAACAGAGATGCTGTTAGAGAACAGATACGATCACTATTGGAAGATCTGTTGATTAAACACTAGTCATTACAAGTTTATGGTCTGAACTCACCATGTAGATTTTCAGTTTTAAACCAATTATGATGGGTTAACACTATTAAGTGTAGAAAAAAAAGTACAATTCTTAGTTGAGTCTCAAATAAGTTGGTGAGTTATTTGAGCCTTAACCAAGGCATGGAGGACCTTTTAGTGGTTTGAGATTTGCTAGAGTTATGCATTATTTTTTGTAATGAATCATCCGTATGTGACTATATTATGAATAAATTTGATGCATCGCGGATACGTAGATAGTTTTGTCACCCCTTATATTGCGGACAATTTCTTTTGCGGGTAAAGGTGGAGAAACTCAAAATCTAAATCCATTTAATACATGATCAATCCATCAGAAAAGTATTCAGATAGCATAACAGTGCTGCTGTCACTGTAAAATGAAGCATGAACTCAACATCATTGTGATCAAACTGACGTATAAAAATTATTAAAAAGAATATATGTGCAATTAAAAAATAAATAATGTATTACCTAAGTATAATCGAATAACTAATACATCTTATCAACTTCGTCTATCCTGCTCAGCAGTTCGGAGCACATGGTTTGCCAATGATGAAAATGATTTTGCTGTATCTTGCATCTCTCTGGCACGAAGGTTGGTACCCTGCCACCAAGTTAGAAGATGAGTAAACAAATAAGTTCTGGATTCTCTTTCCCAAATTTTCTTGGGTGCATTGGCATAGGACTACGAAATTCTAACTGTTTTATAGTTTTTTGTCAAGGTACAAGATACCTGTAATTTCAATGTGTTTTCATGCAGCTTGATTTGTGCCTGTTTAGCAGCGGTTGTTTCCTGTAGCACCAGATTAATGTTTGATTAATTTTTCACTCATATTTCAGCACGAAGAAAAACGAAGCTTTATAATATACGGAGAAAATGCTAATTATGCAATGATCAAAATTCAATGTAACTTGTAACCTTTTTTGTTGAAACTAGAGAATCTATTGTGTCTATAGGCCATTAGGACCTAAAATTTTGATGAAAATATAACTTTAAATATTCAATAAGTTCATTGATAATTTGTTTATTAAGAGTTTAGGATCAAACGATGTTCATAATAAGCAAAGATAGTCTCAAATTTCATACGAACGTATCATACAAGTGTCTCAAAATTTTGTACTAAAGTTACAAAGTGCTGGAAAATAACTACTCTGTCAACTTTTAGCATTCAAGTTGAAGATGTCAATAAATCTAATTCAGTCTGATTCTTGAGATTATAATCAACTGCTATTGGGACCGTCTTACTAGATAACTGATTAATCTCTAATGGTAGGTGATAAATTGTAGATTAAAGCCTGTGGTGATGATATATCTTGATCCTCAACCTACAGTTTACACTAACAAATGCACTTAACACCTCCAACTTAGGCAAGCACCTTTTACTAGTAAATCAGCACACAAATCATGCGATGCTTGTGAATTGTTTTGGTAGAAAAGTCAAGCATAATTAGAATGCTATATTCTTACATTGGAGGAAGAAGAAAATCCATATTTCTTCTTAATTTGATCAAGCGCACCATCTTTTTCCTCCTGGTGCCCTTCCTTATATGATGCCTTCTGGTAGTTTCCCTTCATTTCTTTCAATCTTCCTGTAATTGAATGCTCGATTAAATTGGCTAGCGATTATGAAAACCTTGCAATTATCTTCTGTCCAAAAAAAGACTCTAGGAGATTGAAAGTTCCTAAAATGCACCGTGTTTCTCTCAGGTCACACATTGTAGATTACTAAATTCTAGGAACGCAGTTTAAGTTGCCAGAGTTGCTTAGATATAGAAAGGTAATTTTCATAAAAGATTTGGAAATACAACTTAGTAGAAAAGTAGCAAGACGGAAAACAAATGAGTGTAAAATTTTATTTATTGTGATATTAGTTTATCCAACCTCCTTTTTACTTGAAATGCCTGCTACATATGTGTTTGCATGTTGGCCGTGTCTACATGAAGGAAAAGAACAAGCGCAAACAACCCAGAAGGCAAAATTACTGAAGTCTTAAAAGTGAAAAATGCAATACCTCAGTACGTTATACTTTTTTGGGAGAATAACAATTTAATATTTTTAGCCAAAGTAGAAGATAAACTGAAGGGGGAGGAGCATAAAATGCAAGAAAACATCATTTCATTATATACTTATTGCATTAAACAATGTGAATTATATTAGCATACCTTGACATATTCTAAAGTATTGAGGTATTGCATTTTTCACCTTTCTATTATGGATATTGCCCAAAGCATCGATGTAAAGTCGCTAAACATTAGAGAGTTAGTTCTCGTTTTTATTTTGCCACAAACCAAATGCCAAATCTCTATCATGTTTCATCCCATCTACAGGTGCTAATTTCTTATCTGAAATTATGAAACGCAAGGGAAATCAATTTGCCTAAAATTGAACTCATTGTCACAAACCTTTCAGAGACTGAAAGTTTCCAACCAATTTCTTCTTATTAAGAGATCCTAATATGCTTTGTTCTTTGCGTTTTTCTTCATGATCCTCTAGGTCAATGTCATCTGCATGGGAAGAAAATAGACACCTCAAATTGGTTACTTTAAACTCTAGGATCCATATGTTAGAAAATACTCTGTAGTAACTGCCTTAGGAATCAAATTAATCTAGTAATGTAATTTAGTCATGTTTGTACCATACAGCTTTAGGCAAGCAGATTCAGATCACCAATAAAAACAAACAACGTGAATTCATTGCCATAAAAAGAGTTTCATCTTTCTTTTAAGCAACTGTTTGGCAGCACATATATATTGCATTGTTGTACCTATGTTTAATTCAAGCCGACTTTCATCCACTGTTGGTTTATCATCACTATCATTACATGCAAAGTTCGTATTTGAGAATACTGCTAAGAGTTCCCGTATGTTTTCTTTGGGATCTTCTTTTCCCATGAGGGGCCCATGCTTTTCTTTACTACTTGTAAAATCTTTTATAACGGAGCTGAGTATACCCTGGAATGCCGGAAAAAAGTACATACCTTCAGTCATACATACAGTTGTGTTAGTTATTAAAATGTTACTGTTTACCTTTTTCTTTTCCTTATGGATGACAGGGCCAGGAACAAGCTCTTCTTGTGATGGCATTGTTTCCTTCCTGTAGATGCAGCTAACAGAATCCAAAAGCCTAAAACAAAGTCGTGCATTATGCACTGAGACTAATATCTACCAGTTCTAAACAGAAATAGTAAAGAAGATAAAAGGCGGTAAATATCTTTTCCTATGGGAAATATTTTCTTATAGCCAGACAGAAGTTTATATGCGGTTATTGGTAAATATTGATAACAACATTCCAATGCCATTGTCTAGGCTATATACCTGAAAAGATTCCTCTGGGCCAACAATGAGACAACAAAAATTTCTTGATCACCATTCAACTGTACATTGACATTGAGTTAAATAGAAGTCTCAAATATTTAAAAAACCCCGTGTACTAGTCCAAGATACAGTCATACCAAAACAAGATCTCCTTTGGGTGAACAACATATCTGGATATCAGAATATGACTTCAACTTTGGAGGCGAATAAGTGAAACCTCTAATTAAAGTCTCCGCTATCAGATATAACGCTGGTAAAGACCTGAGATCGTTGCATGTGCCTTGTTAATTCACTAATAAAAATAGAATGCTACATGAAGTTGACATGATGGGACGCTATCAAGAAGGATTTAAGATATATGAGATTGCATGAAAACATTAGTCAAGATTCAGCATTAAAATATGGTAGAATCCATAAAGCCAAATCCACTTGGTGCACTTAGTGTGAATATTGAAGAATAATCCTTAAACGAGGATGAAATTTTAACACCAATTTGTTGGTAAGTCTTATCCCAAGTGATATACCCATCAATTATTCTAAAAAAGTATGTGCGGACTTATCCACCACCTTAATTCCAGTTTCCCACTGTTGAAAAGGAGCAAAAGATGGATATCAGAGAGGCTGTAAATTGTCGATGCCCAGCAACAGGAAGAGGAAGAAATTTTCTTCTTGTAAAGCACCTTTTTAACTCCCTGAAACTTATGAGAGTGAGTAACTGCAAGCATCATCTGATAGTCGGGTCATTCATAACTCATCAGTAAGGACCGAAGTAAAGAACATGTCACCTGTACAGCATGCACAAAAGAATAGACATACAAAGCCTTCTCGGAACACAGCAAAATGTTCAATTGTTTTGCTGTTGCATCTTCAGTACGAATCCCTTCTCTCGAATCTAAGCGATGTTTTGCAACCAATCCTGTGATTGGTTCTCGTAGTCCATCTGTATTGCATAGTACAAAGTTTTAATCTTTTTAGTCAGATCCTTCACTGCTATGAGAAAAAACATTGGAATTTGAATCCTAAACACAATAAGAATTTAGATCATGGATAAATTAAATCAACATATGTTGACATCTGATCATTGTTTCAAGTGTGCAAACTCTTACCCAACACCTGCATGTATATGGCTTTAGAGGGCTTCTTAGGGTGAATAGCTCCAATGTTGAATGGGTTTCCAGTTTCACCATCTAGTGCTACAACAGATGAGTCCTTTGTTACAACTATTAAAATGTTTTTCTCAAAACCATGCAAATTGCAGGTTTTAAACTGCAGAGAGACGATACTGGAGGAAATTTCACTTGCAATATTTTTCCGGTATAACAAAGATGGATCATCTATGTTAATGACTGAAACCTGTAACAAAATGGTTCATTATCACACAAATTAGCACTATGAATATATTCACAACTGTACACTCAAATCAGAGATCCTAAAATAGAAAGTTTCACACTAACAGATGCTCATTTAAACAACAATTTAACAATTAATTATCACCAAAATATATGATCATCATCAGCGATATAATTGATATTCTGGGCTTCCTGAGTTGCTTAAAGCAGTGACACAAAGTGTTGCCTGTTTCAGTGCTAATATGTTCAATTGATCCTTGTGAACTCCAATGGATCTTAAAGTTATAATATAGTTTGCTCGCATTAATCAATGCATTCCATATAATTAAAAGCGTGTTTGAAAAACTTCCATCACATTCAAGGACAATCTAGTCTGCAAGGAGGAATGGTGTTTAATGGCAAATTAAACTTGTTTCTGTGGAACAGCGTGAACAACACATCTCCAAATTAAAAATGCGAAGAAAGAAAAACCAAAAAAATATCTCACGTTTCCTTGGTCAGAACCAACAGCAAGATGCCTTGAGTTATGATCTATGTTCATGCAAACTACAGCACCACTAGTTTTTACGAGTTTCATACTCTGGATTACATGATCAGACCCTTTCTTTGTACCTCCTGTAAAGAGGAATGGAAATGCAAGTCACTATCAAATAAAATGAGAAGTCTGTGCTTGTTTAATAACTAAGGATTTAGTAGTAAACTAAGTAACATTCTGTAGAATACCCGTAAGAGACATGAAGCTGTTGGATGCATATGGTTCAGGTTTGAATTTGTAGATACGAACCTGCAGATCACGATCATATCATACTTACAAAAAAATAAGCATGGGTGACTAGAATTGAAAAGGGAAAATATCACTTTCACAAAATTCATAATTGAACGAAACTCACCATCCCACTTTGGTCACCAGAAACAAGGAGTGAAGAGTTGCTATCAAAATATAATTCTGTCAAGGGTACACCACTTAAAGAAATATCATTTTCAGCCTGCATTAAGATGAAGGAAGCAGATAAAACAATAATTATCTGTATAAGAGAAAGTTATCACTTTTCTACAGTTGCTAATACATCAGAAAGAAAATAGTTGTGCCTTTAATATTTGTAGAGATGAACTAAAAAAACCAAGAGAAATGCTAGCAATAACAGGAAAAAGTTCTTTACCACGCAAATGTAATAAAACTAACATTTGGACACAAGCTAATTGCTTTGGATAAAATTAGTACCTGTTGCTTTAATTGCAAAATTGGGGTGAAAAAGGGACATGAAGCATCCCAGAAAGTTATGGCTCCATTGCTGTGTCCAGTTATGTACAAGTTTCTAAAGTTCGAAAATCCCGTGAAATTGGCAGAATTGATGTTAATCCCATCTTTGAGATTTGTTTCAATGGGAATAACCGGTGGATAATTCTTGACCAGCTGGCTGTAATACTATGTGACCAAAAAGAAAAAATTAAATAAATGTAAAATCAATAGAAGTAGATTGTCAAAATAGTTAAAATATATTTGGTGCAGTAACAGAACAGTTTCACTATCCCATTACCTCGTCTCCAGAACTAGACACATTGGAATTGTTGGAGATGAATTTTGCTGTAGTGATGCTTGAATCTGCCAGTGGTAACTTCACAACCACTTCCTTTGGCAGTGAAGGAGTGGACTTAGACTGGCTTTGCAATAGATATCTTTCAATCAAATTATCATCGTATAGATATACATTCCCTGATTTCCCAAGCAAAATGAAATAATTTTGTTTCTGCTTGCTTGAGGTTGATATGATCTCCATGTCAATAGAGCCTTCTGACAAATGAAGTCCCATCTTAATTGTGCGAGATTCTGTATGCTCATTCAACAACACTACCTGTTTCATTTAATGCTGATTAGTGGTAGCTATTTAAATCACAAAATTAAGCTTAGCTCAAGTTCATCAAACCAATTCAATGCAAAGTAAACCATCCAAAATCTCAAATTTGTTGTAATAGGTGAACTTGAATTCAGAATTTCTTTCCAATAAAAAGAAAATTTTTCAAGGAAAATATAAAAATGTTTGCCTAGAACAAGTCATATATATTTTAATAATTTAGGCAAAGTATTCAAATACCTGCAAGAGGTTTGAAGGGGCATAATCAGAACCTCCCATAACGTATAGTCGACTGGCCCTTCCTTCAGCATAAATCCATTTTACTGATCTTATGGAAGTTTTGTCTGATTTATATCCTAAGTTAAACTTGAACATTGGAGTGTTTTGACTACTATAATCAGCTGCTAAACTATTTCCTGTGTTTAGAGAAGGGATGCTCCAAATGAAGAGCTCTCCATTGTTGTACCCTACAACCACCTTACTTCCAAAAGGACATACCCAACATGCAGAAGACACTTTCTTTGTTTCATTATACCGTGCTTGTAACATTCTTCCTCCAGTTCTAAATATGGACCTGCTTTCTTGAATATCCCATAATATTATTTGGCCATTTCTAAAGATTATGAGAACTCTGCATTGAACACACAAGAGGACAAAAAGTTGGTAAGTTTTTAGATAAAAATAATTGATCAAGTGAAGCAAGCACCAAATTCGTTATATATAAATGTCCTAAAAGAAGGCTTGTTTTCTGCTAATCACCTCTGACTCTCGGCTGCTGGTTGAGGCAGTACGTGTGTGACAACAGTATCATCAGATTCTTCTGTTGAATTTCCTAAACAAAATGACAAGAAGCTATGTCTAAGAAGGTACTCATTATTTATTGACTTGTTTTTCCAATCGAACTGCTGGTTTAGAAATTCAACAGTATAAAAATGTTTCTCATCTAAAAACGAAAAAGACCAAAACTTTACACCAAATCTCACCATAGGAAGCGGAAAGGGGTATGGAGTATTTCATCCTTACCACATGCCATGGTTCTTGGTCAAGACTCAAAACTGCAATATTACCATTAGAAAATCCGATGTACCTGCCAATGCATCCACATGCTCATAACTTCTGGTGCTTCTACAAAATTTAATATCTCGACAGCTTATTTCCAATACACTGAAAAACTTACATGAAGAGGCTATGTTGAAGAACCGAAAAATAGGTGATTTCTTCTTTAACAACGAACACATCAACGAGCAGTTTCTTGTCTATGTCCCAAACCTATATGTGAAATAACCTCTGCTTGAACATTATTTGAATAAAATATTGACATGGTGAATCTTAATACTTAAACACTGCGTAGTAATGAAATGCAGAGGTAACTTGAAAGTTGAAATATATATAAGAAATATAAGCTAGTCCATAGATACACTCGCCTCAATATGATTATTGAAAGAGACATTTATAAGGATGCCTTGGTTCTGAATGAACTGCATACAAATATTAATTACATTAGTAGTGTTAATGCATAGAAAAATAAAATCTTTCACGGCATCAAAGAAGGCAATGAGCCAATTGAAATGATAAGACTAAAAAATTGGTTAGGAAAAAAGAAAGGAAATTTAACCTGTAAAAATTTGCTAGGCACTGGCTCTCTAGATTCAAGTAGGACTTGGGCATTATCTTTCCCAAATAGTTTAATCCGACCATCCCTTTAAAAAAAAATCTCAATAAAAATCAGTTTCAAGCATATATTCAGAAAAATACTCTAGTTTTTGTAACATATTTTTCTGTTAATTAAATTTCATAAAAGACAGTGTACATCACAAAATTGGCAAAGGGTGAACATACTTGGTGGAAAGAGCAAGTATCTTCTGAATATTGTCATAGGCAAACTTGGTACCACCAGATGGTACCCCTTGATGAAATACCAAACGTGGTTCTACATCACTGGCTTTTAACCCATCCACTGAATTTCCAACAGCCTGCAACGCAAATTTACAACTGGGGTTTTTAGTTTTCTAGTTGCATGCATGCATGCTCCTACATAAAGTTCACAAATTTTTCATATTGCATGTCTTTGTTGCTACAGGTTTATTTGACTAATAATTATATGACAAAATATCACAATTTAATCTAGTTTGGGCTTACATGTAAATGTTAAATTTTATGTGAACGTGCTGCGGGAAGTGTAGAGATTTTGATGAACACGCAACGAAAAATGAAATGGTGTTTGTCTTTGGCTCTTGGATATGTTTCAAATTCAAAATGAAAGTATTTGGTGAAAAAGGGACCAAGCATTAAATTAGCTTATGCAAAAACTTGCATTGCATGCATAGTGCTTCACTGCCACGATTGTTCTGACTTCTGAATTCTGAGGTTCCCTCCACCCTCGGGCCATGGATTCTTGCTGTCTAATCTAAACGAACATAACGGCCTCTTATGGGTCCACACTAACACCTTTCTCATTAAAAGCAACCAGAGTTATAAAGCCAGTTATCATATACAACAAATTTATGATTATTATTCAAATTCTTATCCTTTACTTTGTCCTTCAAACCAGATAGCAAATAGAGACATTTTTATTATTTTATTTATGTGAGTATGTGGGGCTTATTTCTTGCATTTTATATGGCCCTCGAACGTCTTTTACAAATCATTATTGATATAACTTTTAAAATTAATTACTGTAAAAGTCAAAAAACTTGCACATAATATTTTGTGATCGAATCATCCAGTAAACTAGTTTATATTATTGGTGTACAGTCTTTTCTTTTTTTTTTTCAATTTTTTCACATAATTTTGCCTTGGGTTTGTAAATAGTAAAATATCTTAAACTATCTATACTTGCATTGTATTAATGAAAAAGATAACACACAAACAATGTTCTGATACGATCACCTTATCCTTTTATTTCCATTTCAGTTTTACTCTATTCCTTCAACACAAAACCAATAACAATTTCATCACAAAGAAACAGAGTACCCATTGAGGTCAATCATTTTAATCAATTCCGAAGTAAAAATATACCGATTGTGATGAATTTCAATCATTTACGTAAAAAATCAAAAATCTATCTAAAACCGTGTTTGGTTCAAGTTTGAAGTCTTAATCTATCCAGTTCAACAAAACTCTGTTTCTAATAGTTTTGTTCAAACAACTGTCCCGGGATTTCAATTGAGAAACTAATCGGACACAAAAGAAAAGTAGAAGAAAAAAAAAGTGATGAGAGCATGAAGCAAAGTAGACCGGTTTGAGAAAACGAAGTAGAGGCATAGAAATTGAGTTACCTTCTTTATGGATGCTTTCTCCACGAGTTTCTTCACGAACATGGTTGAAGAATCTGAGAGTGAGAAGAGAGAATAAATTGAAGCAAACAAAGAGAGAAAGTGAGTGATGTTAAAATGTGCTTTGTGATAACCGAAAACAGAGAGAGTTGTTGTGTAGTGTTTGAGCAACTAGCACATAGCACTTCGTTTGTTTATTCTGGTTTTTCTCTCTCTCAGATTGGACCAAACGAAAACGCTTGTTAGCAGAAGACACATAATAAATTGTGGTACGACAAAATAACCAACGGTTAGGATCTTACTGTGAATATGATTGAGAAAGAAAAATGGTGGACTTAGTCCTTTGCTTACCCTTTCGATCAAACAAAGGACAAAAACTACGAATAAATAAATGTTTGAGAACACAGCACTGTGAACAAACGATGTTCTTTGTTCGCAAAGGTTACCGTTTTCGTCACACAGGTTGACGCATACGTAGCAGGAGAAGATTTCCATGTGGGTCCCACTGGTACGTGGCACCACCCAAACGAGTTTGCTTCTTCTTTTTGCACTTTCATTCTCTTCTATCTGTTAACAATCACAATTTTCTTCAAAGTATAATTATTTTTTTACATATCAATTATATTATAACTAATTTTTTTGCAATAATAAATTTAATTTTTTATTTTATGATGTGTGTTATGTACATTGAAACATTGCACCTTCCCACCGACCCCTCGCCCAGATAGGAAGGGAATTGTAATATTAAATAGAAATTAAGAGATGCCATAACAAATTGGCAGCAGATAAAAACAATACCATAAGAAAACATTTTATGGTATTAGTTAGCTTGTTTTTAAAGCAAATTATTTATTTAAATTAACTTATTTCTCATGAATCTATATTTTTTTGGATTGTGACTCATCAATGTATCAACTCTCCTAATTATATTTACTTAAATAATTCAATAAATATTTACCTAAAATTACATTAACTTATTTTAACTTAAATCTAGATTATTCAACTTAAGTACATGATGTCATGTGATTTACATATAAGGATGAAAAAGAAAACATAAATTAAATAATACCTTGTTTAAGTTGGTTTTATGTATTTGAAAAATTTTAAGATTCAAACTTGACATGTTATTTTTCTTATTGCTCAGTTTTTTTTTTTTTGTTTTAGTTCTCTCTTCATATTTAAGTTTTTATTGATATTTGTTCTATATATATGATCCACTCATTAAGTATTTCAAAAACATTAAACATGGATTAAGATTATTCTTAAACATTTATTCACATTGTTATAAAATAATTGAATGAATTTGGATGAAATCCGTAATAAATAATGATCTTAATAGTTTACTATAACAGCCAGGTTATAGACAATAATGAACAATGAACATACATCGAATAGGAAAATAGAGGTACACAAGAGAACGACAGTTAGCACTCAAATCATTGAGTGAACAATATCATATTGATTGAAATAAAATATTGAGAATAAGTTCAATTGTCTCTCCTCCTATGGGTGAAGTTGGTACATAAACTCTTGGAATTTATAATATAAGACAATTTTTATCTTGGAGATAATATTTTAAATAACAAAGATTATTTCTTCTACTAGGTATATGTTATTATATACATTTCAGAAAACTTATTTAGGAAATTCTATTTCAGAAAATTTATTTTGAAATATATTTCATATATTCTGAAAATTTTGTTATGGAAATCTTATTTTGAAAATTCTGTTTCAGGTCTCATTCCAAAAATATGAAAATCCCATTTCAAAATTATGGAAAGTATGTTTTGGAAAAGTTCCAGAACGAGTAATTTGGAAGTTAGGTCATTTTGAAATTTTGATGGTGTAGGAAGACAAATGTGGGTGCAGGAAGAAAAAGCCTGGAGTAAAACAAGTGGCAGCCTTATTCATCAAAAGAAAAAGTATATATTAGGCCCATCAATGATAATAAAGATAGGTAGTTGAGATCATAACTAAAGTAGGCTTGGTGCTAGCATTTCTCTTCTAGCTTCACCCTGCATCTCATAAATGCTTGGTGTTATATTTTATTTATTTTAAAATTTCATAATAAATGAGAGGTGACGTCAGAGATTTGCCGAGTGCAGCAAGTGAGATTTTTAGAGAAAACTGCATTTTTGGTCTTAAAGAATGGCCTAGTAAACAAAAAAATCAGCCCACACAAAGTCTGAAACAGGCCAAAAGCCCAATAATAATGAAAAGGAAGCAAGGCAAATTCTTCCTGCACCTACATCTTTTCTTCCTGCATCCCATATTTCCACAAATATCAACATATCCTTCTAAAATTTAATTTGTATAAACTTTATAATTTGGAATAAAAATAAATAAATGTATTGTGAATTGGACAATCTAAATTATAATTTTTATATTTCGTACAGTGTAATTTGAAATAACAATTTTTTTAATTTCAAATTACACAATCTAGAATATAAAAATTATATTCCATAATGAGAATGTCAACGGGGGGAAATCAAGTGGAGAGACAAACAAGAATGAGAATCGAGTCAAACTCACACAAGAAAATAACACCACCTTCAATCCAAAACTTTTTTATATGTTGATCAACTTTCTCATTCCTACTTAATGTGAGACTTAAACTCACACTTCGATTTCTAATACTCTTTTGTGATTTGGAGAAGCTATTGTTGACCGTCATTGCACCGTGTTGAAAAAGGTAAGTTTTTAAGGTGTATCTATGTTCTCTGTGATTTTGTTTGTATTCTGGTTTTTGAATTTGTAAACATATTTTGGATTGTAAAATCCGAAACATATATATTACTTTTAAAAGATTATTGATTAATTGTTTGTTATTATTATTGTCATGGATGTTATAAGGATAGAGATACATCATCGTTCTAAACACAAACTAAATAGAGGATTAACGATATTGGTCTATTAAAGAGATAGAATTGTTGCCACTATTATTGATGAGAAATTGGAGTAGGATTCTTTGGAAAACTTATTAATACCTTGTTGTTGTGCAGTTATATCAATCATGTTGCAACCAGACTATGGAAAGACAAGGATCAACGAGAATTGAAGTTGGTCTCCCGAGAACACAAGCTTAGTAAGTTTCAAATCCTTCGTTCTTAAATTGAGGCGTGATGCTTAAATTGAGACGTGATGCTTAAATTAGTTTATTGTCATTGTGTAGCCTTACTTGTGATGAAATTACTGATAAAACATATATCCGCCTTTGTTAAGAGATGACATCATGACACTAACATTTTTTATCTTCATATTATTGAGATGACCATCACTTAACTTATATAATTGACTACATGCACTAATTTAGATAAATATCAAATCCCTACATACTTCTTTAGAAAAATATAGATCAACCATGTGTACTGTCTCGTCATCAAACATATAATCTAAATAACGGTTATACATGAGGGTTATCATGACCATGTTTGTTTGATGGGTTATTTCCATTATTATATTACAATAATTTTTTATTTTTATTTATATTAAGACACTGGTTAAATGAATGTATGATATATTAAAAATACTGTCAATATTTTATAATGGATGATCGACTGTAAACATCAACAAAAATATTCCAACGTGGACAAATCTCTCAATAATTAAAATTATTAGAAATAAGATTTTGAGATTAGATGGGATTGCAGTTGAATTTTATGGAGGTGTAAAAGCAAAGCCCTAGCAAGTCCACGAATGTTGGTGCAAAAATACCCGAAAACAGAAGATAAGGAAAAAGGTGTGTGGAGGTGTTATGGAAGCACGTGAGAGTGGGTAAAGTTGGGCAGATAGAATAAATTTGATGGTCCCCAATTAATGATTCATGTTGATGGATTGAGTCACACATCACCATACCATACTTTTTATTTGTTTAGGTTGTAAGTCTCTGTTTGGCACATGAGGGAGGTTTCCAACATGATTAGTTAGCAGAAAACAGAGGCTTTACAACCTAGGTCCTATTCCCACCATTATCCTCTGAGTTGTAACATTTTGGGCTCTCTCTTTTTCTTTTGCCTTTTTCATTGGGAATCCCCCCAACCAATCATCTTCCTCCTCCCTTTACCTTCTATTTTTTTTTAACATATAACCAAACCCCCTTTTGGGCCACATCTGGCCCATGCCCTTCCTCTCTTTCAACTTTATCATTAACTTTCAATACACATAAAACTAAATAACCCACCTACTTGCCAAATTATTCATAGGACTTGGATATGTAAATCACAAGTTAATCTATATAGGAAATCTAACACCATTATTAACTTAAAATTTTAACATAATGAATTGGTGAATTTTTTTATACATAATTAATTTTCATTCAAGCTCGGTATTTCTGATTTCATACTTAAATTTCTCACATAGATTATACATTTCATCTGTGTTTTATTTGGATTGAAGGACAAGCTTGAATGAAAAGAAAGGAAAAGAAAGGAAAAGAAAGTGAAAAGTAAGATTTCTTTAGATTAAGAAAAGAAAAAAGAGAGTGAAAAGTGAATGAAAAATTTGAAAAAAATTATGATTGATTTTATTAATATTTTAGAATTATTTTAGAATTTTATTATCATCATTTATAATAATAATAATTTATGTTTTATTGTTTCATTATATTATATTAATTTATTAATTATGTTTATTTTATTATAAAAATATAAATATTAATAAAGTAATAATAAAATTAATGATATAAAACATATAACATACACATAAATAAAATATTTACATATAATAGATTATGTGAATAAAAAATTGTCATAAATATTTTATTATATTTACGTATTATATAATCGATTATGAAATTATTGATTATTTATTTTTTAAAATTTTCATAATTATTAAAAGAAAGATAACTGTAAAATTTGAATTATTGTTTTATTTATTGATTTGTGGAGTTTCTTTTCCTTTCTTTCCTTTCACTTATCTTTGCAAATCTCTCTGTGGAAATAAGTGGAGCACTCGAACTTATTTTATTTGATATTACTAGTTAACTAATTACATTATTGCATTACAATTTCTAGATTTCATTTTTAAATTTTTATATAACACATTAAAACTTATTCACTTCACTCTTCAAAACTTGTTTATTCTTTCTTGTAACGTGTACGTCTTCAGTACGCCTTCATCTTAATATTCAGAATGAACATTATTAAATGCAAATGTTTAATTCCTTATCATGCGTTGCGCCGTTTATTAATGAAGTTGCAGAAGGAATATTTGGAACAACATATTCAACTGACGTAACCATTTTGACTCCATATTTTATCGCATTATATACGTTTATTTATTTTTAAAATAAAATTTAAAAAATTTCATAAAACAAGTTTTTTTCTAAGAATGTGAAAAAAAAACAATGATAGCTTAACCTAGTTAAATTCTAATAGTTTATAGTACATAAAATAAAGAAGGGTTTCCATATTTTTCCTCCTCCTGACGTGGGAGAACAAAGAGTGGTAGCCAACTTTTTAGGTTCCTACTTTGTCTGAAAATATCTCTTAGCACGTTAAAAACGACATAAAGTTCTCTTTCTATTATTAATTAATTAATACCAACTTAAATAGTATCATTTCAACATTTATATTTATATGAATCATATGTTTGAAAAGGTAGTGTGTATTAACTTTTATGTGAGTAACATATTGATGACTTGTTCTTTAATTATTGATTAATAGAAATTCATATGCAGTAATTAAATTTAACTCCACTTTGATAGAATTAGTCAATCATTCAAATATAAGTGATTAAGCCTTGATTTGTGATTTTTATTTGACTATGATGTGAGTTAAACTTTTGCCTATTACAGTGATTAGACGTTGAGATTTTGTTTTTGATTATTGAGCTTTGAATGGTTAAGCATCTCATTTTGGCTATGCTCTTTATGGTTTCTTCATAATCAAGTTTTCCTAAAAATGAAACTAATTTATTGCTTATACATTAAAACCATGAACACTGTTTATCAGTTATGCCCAGCTTTAATACTATGCATAACGCATTCTGAACAAATATTTATAAGACTTTTATGTTTCTATTTATTTATTTATTTATGTGATAATTTATTCAATATTTAACTAATTATTTTACTCACGTACGCAATCATTTTTACCTTGATTTCACCTAACATTGAAATCCGTTTTTCTTTCACATTAAAAATTAAAATTTCGTTTATTAGGATTTTTTATTTTTCAAAGCATCATTATTCATATTTTTGCCTTTTGTTTATTATTCCTTCAATTAAATAAACTTTAAAGTTCGTCTTTTTTTTTTTTTTTTTAAATTAAAAACGTGCCAACAAAATCTATATGAAAAATTTTTTGTAAAACTTTCTAAAATTTTTTAAATTAATCTAAAATTTTTTTTTTCAAATATTTTTTTTAATAAA